>JGI24724J26744_10001047_pt1 | contig 19306 bp, 22 predicted proteins | sample Cruoilmetagenom7_FD_26744 | JGI IMG/M metagenome (IMG submission 26744) | reverse complement strand
CCCCGAGCTTGCTTCGGGGCCTTGCCCCTCGCAACGACATACCTATTTTCATGATTCGCTGGTGGGCAACCGCCCATGATGGTTTACTTCGCCAAATGTGGCAAAGGCATGGCAGGAAAGGTGGTCACTAAAGGTCGAACTTCCTGATGCTAAGGTGGTTGCACTCCAGCTTATGGAGGGCGAGGAGGGAAATCCTGAATTCTTGTGGGAGCCCATATTCAAGAGCTTAGGGAAAGCTTCAGTTCTTGGCCAGATCAGAGACTTTCCCACAATTAGCCAGTTCAAAGATATAATCGGCAAGGAACCAACTGTTATCATCCTGGATGAGCTTGAATCTTGGTATGAGGCTACTGCCGATCGGGTAAGGAAGACCAGAAACCTCAACTTTCTCCAGGTTCTCTCAGAGATTAGTTCGGATAGCGATTGCAAGTTGATTGTGCTAACTTCGCTATACGGGAGGGATGAAGAAATCCTGGGGAGATTGGGTAGAGACCAAGTCTTTATCCAGGACTTGGGAGCCTCAGAGGAGGGAGGATTTACTGCCTATGTGCCCTCCCTTCCCGACTGCATCAGTGAGGGGAACACTGAGGAGAAAGCCTTAGCCAACATAAAATTGAACTGGCACCGAAAGGAGGCTACTCGGGCAAGGTAGATGCTGGCCTTATCCTCAGCGGGCTGGACAAAAAGTAGATCGTGTAGTATCCTATAGTGTAATGCAGGTTAGGAAAGGAGCGAGAAATCTCGCAAGGAGGGCATGAGATGATCTGAAGTAAGAAGAATGATATGTGATCCGGGGTTTTCTATCTGCCTTTCCCTGCGGGCAGATAGTAGCTTAATCTTCCCCCTTCACAATGCAGCGGTAACCTGACTTATTATCTTCCCCCCTCATCAGGCTCTTCTCGAGCCCACTAATAATGCCCCTTCTTCATACCCCCTAAATCACCCCTGTGCTGAGTATCTATCTCCGGATTCTGCTTCTGTGTAAGGCAAGAGCGTTCATCTGCTCTTGGCATTCCAGATGAAAGGATGGTGATGGCAGTATGTCGGTTACTAGCAACCAGGTAGATATTGAGATCGACAGGAAGCAGGTATGTCGCTACATAGGATACGGTGCTGATTACAAGCTGCCGGCACGTATCTCTTCTTTGATTGATGAGTATATAGAGAACGCCCACTACCTCATTGAGCCATCCTATTCATATGTCATCAGGGATATCAAGCGGGTTCAGGGGTCCATCGTCGTTATTGAGGATTCGATCGTCTTCAGAAGCCGAGCCATCGCCGAATTGCTACAACAGTGCTGCAAAGTCTCGGTGTTCGTGGCGACGATAGACAATCGATTGGAGGAAATAGCTTGCCAGCTGGCTGAGGATGGGCTTGTACTTCGGTCGGCAGTGCTGGATGCAATAGGGTCAAGTGCTGCTGAGGGAGTAGCCGAATTTGTCCAAGGCAGGATAGGGGAGGCAGCCAATGGCCAGGGGCTCATCATAAGCCAGCGCTTTAGCCCCGGTTACTGCGACTGGGAGATAGGCCAGCAGAAGATGGTCTTCCGGGCTGTGGGCGGGGATTCAGCAGGAATTCGCTTGACCGAAGGGTGCCTGATGATTCCCCGGAAGTCGATATCGGGCATTATCGGCATCGCGCCACCTGGTAGTGAGGTGGACAAATACAATCCATGCCAAAGTTGTGACAGACATGATTGTCGTGGTAGGAGGTAAAGTCTAAGATATTATGATTCGAAAAGGACTGGTGGGGGGCAGCTTCAAGCCCCTCACCGATGAGTCTATAGGCAAGGTTCACCAGACCGCAATGCAGGTGATTGAGGAAGTAGGTTTTCAGGTGAACTCAGAGTCGGCACTGGAACTCTTCAACAGAGCTGGTGCTTGGGTGGATCGGGAAAAGCGCCTGGTGCGCCTGTCTCAGAGAAGGGTCATGGAACTCATTGAGATAGCGCCATCCGAGATCAGGCTCTGTGGCCGAGATGAGAAGCACGATATCCTCTTGGGCGGGCAACGAGTATACACCGGGACCGGCGGCACTGCCCTTTATATCTATCACCCGGACACAGGACAAAACCAACTAGCCACCTTAGATGATCTGAAGCGTATTGCCAAACTGGTTGATCAGTTAGATAACATCCATCTGTTCATGCTACCCACCTATCCCAGCGAGCTGCCTGTAGAGCAGGTGGATGTAAACCGCTTCTTTGCCGGGCTGGACAATACCACCAAGCATGTCATGGGAGGTGTTTACACCCTCGATGGAGTGAAGCAGGTGATACGGATGGCAGAGACTGTCGCTGGCTCCCCTGAGAGACTTCACCAGCGTCCTCTTATCTCCATGATAACCTGTAGCATAAGCCCCCTGAAGATGGACAGGCAGTATGGTGACCTGGTAGTGACTATTGCCAAAAGTGGCATCCCTCTGGTATGTCCTGCCGAGCCATTGTGCGGGGCTACCTCACCAGTGACGCTTGCCGGAAACCTGGTGGTCCAGACTGTGGACTCCTTGATGGGGGTACTGCTTACCCAGGTTGCCAATCCGGGGACACCGGTTGTTTTCGGCTCGGTTGCCACCAGCACTGATTTCAGAGATCTCAAGTACCTGGCAGGCCCTGTGGAGATGGGGCTTATTAATGCCGCTGGTGCCCAAATGGCCCAATTTTACAAGCTCCCCTTCTACGCCACCGGTGGGATGACCGACTCCAAGGTGCTGGATGCCCAGAGTGGCTATGAGTCTGCTGTCACCAGCCTGCTCTGTGCCCTAGCGGGTGCCAATTTTATCCATGATGCTGCGGGGCTCATGGAATTCGCACTGACCGCATGTTATGAGAAGTATGTTATCGACAATGAGATACTGGGAATGATAATGAGGGCTGTTGACGGCATAAGGGTGAACGATGATACTCTGGCCTTTGACCTCATCAAGCAGGTGGGCCCCGGGGGTAATTTCGTCACCGCCAGGCACACCAGGCACTTCATGCGAGGTGAGCATTACCAGCCCTCACTGAGCGATAGGGATAGCAGGGGGGAGTGGAAGGCCAGGGGAGGAAAGACCACCTGGGAAAGGGCGGCGGAGAGGGTGAAGGAGATTATAGCCAGCCATGACTACAGCCTGCCCGCCGCGATAAGACAACAAGTACTCTCGAAAATAGCGGGCATCGTGGACTGATATGCTAGTAATTGGGGAAAACATCAACGCATCAAATAGGTCTGTGGCTGAGGCCATCGCCAGCAAGGATAGGGAATTCCTGCAGAGTCTGGCCAGAGCTCAAGTTGCTGCTGGGGCTGATTTCATCGATGTGAATAGCGGCGTAGGGAGTAGCTCCCCGGAGTATGAAGCCGCGGCTATGGGATGGTTGGTGGAGGTGGTTCAGGAAGTCACAGACAGGCCGCTTGTTATTGATAGCAGCAGCCCGGAGGTGATAGAGGCTGCGCTGGGCAAATACCGTGGTGAAAGGTTGATGATCAACTCAGTCACTGCCGAGCCTGAAAGGCTGGCGTCCATCGGTTCCCTAGCAGCAGAGCGTCAAGCCTGGTTAGTGGCGCTAGCTATGGGAACGAACGGGATACCCAACAAAGCAGAAGAGCGCCTGGCCGCTTGTGACCAGATAATGGAGCATCTCACTGGTTTAGGTTTGAAAGCGGATCAAATACTCTTCGACCCCCTGGTGCTCCCCATCGCCACGGATTCTGCCCAAGGAATAGTCACCCTGAAGACCCTGGAGCAGATCAAATCTCACTATCCAGCTGTGAAGACCGTTATGGGATTGAGCAACATTTCCTATGGCCTGCCCAATAGAAAGCTGGTCAACCGTGCCTTCCTGCTGCTGGCAACCTACGCTGGACTCGATGCGGTGATTTTGGACCCGCTCGATGCCAAAATGATGACCTTCATCAAGGTGGCCGACCTGCTTACCGGCAAGGACCCCTCGTGCAAGGGGTACATCAGGGCTCACCGGAGGGGAATTTTAGTAGACTGAGAGCGAAATTCCTAGAGGGATTTTATACGAAATTATGCGGAAAGTGATATTACGCTACAAAAGGCGGTGCTGAAAGGAAGCGGAGAAAATGGCAGAGGTGAAAATCAGAAAGGGAAGAGAAGGGAGAATAACAATCACCTTCCCATACGACCCTGCCGTGTTGAGATCGACTGCTTCTTGCGCAATTTTATGTAAGGATCCAAAAGAACTCGATGAGAGACATATTCGGGGGTATATGCTTCACCTCATTGATAGGAAGCAGGCTTCGAAGGCATACCTTGATCAAGCAGTAAGTGCTATAAAATTCTTGTATGACTGTGCATTAAATGTGCCAAAAGCAGTGGGCAGGCTTCCCCGATCAAGAAAACAGAAGAAACTTCCTATTGTCCTTAGTCGTGAAGATATGATATGAATATTTGAGTCTGTAAATAATATCAAGCATGAAGCAATTCTTATGCTGGCGTATTCTGCTGGTTTAAGGGTGAGTGGAGTTGTAAGATTAAAGATACAGGATCTCGATAGGAATCGACATATGATTCATATCAGAGGAGCGAAGGGGCGTAAAGATAGATATACAGTTCTTTCAGAAGTTGCTCTAGAAGTGCTACGAGAATACTGGAAGGTGTATCAGCCCAAAGACTGGCTTTTCCCAGGGCCAAAGCAGAATAGCCATTTGACGACAAGGACAGTAGAGAAGATTTTGGAGGATGCCAGCCAGAAGGCAGGCATTACTAAGCGTGTTACAGTGCACACCTTGCGCTACAGTTTTGCTACCCATCTTCTTGAAGGTAGCACAGATTTGTGATATATCCAAGAGCTACTTGGACATAAGAGTTCAAAAACCACAGAAATTTATACTCACGTCAGCCAGCGGGATATTGGCCTAATCAAAAGCCCTTTGGATTTTGAAAGAGGATGATGATGGCAAGGAAGTGGTGATTTGAGGTTTCACCTAGAGTCATGCATAAACGAAGTAATTCGCAAAATATACCAGTTTGGCAGCATAAACGAAGTAGTCCGGTTATTTTAAGTTAGGCGACATTTTGCTTGGTGACTGTCATACCATGGTGAAAGATTATTTAAAGAGGGGACGCTATTATATTTATTAATAGAAAAACATTTGAGGTGAAATTATGAAGAGCTATCGAGTCTCTGTGATAATTAAAAAGGATGCGAACGGATATTTTGCCTTCTGTCCTGAGCTTCAAGGCTGTTATACTCAAGGCGATAGTTATGACAAGGTTTTAGAAAACATTAAAGACGCTATTCGCCTCCATCTAGAAGATAGGACAGAGAGTGGGGAGGATATTCCTATCGTTGAATCTATTAGCCTTACTTCTTTGGAAGTAGCAGTATGAGGGGGAAGCTTCCTCGAGTACCTGCTGATAAAGTGACCAAGGTTTTGGAGCGTGTGGGATTCGTTCTCGTCCGCCAAAGCGGAAGCCATAAAATTTACAAAAACAGAGAAGGGAAAAGGGTAACTGTCCCTTATCATTCAGGAAAGATCCCCTTCACCCTAAAGTCTTAAGGAGCATTCTTACAGATGCCGATTGGAAGAGCGCGTAGAAAATTGGTTAGAGAGAGACATCTCTATACTCTCAAATGATCTATTGGTAATCGGAAGACAAGTCGAGACGGATTTTAGTGGAGTGATTGACCTTCTGTGTTTGGACCGTAGCGGGGATGTTGTTATCGTTGAGTTGAAGCGCGACAAGACCCCACGCGAAGTAATTGCTCAGATATTGGATTACGCTTCTTGGGTGAGGGATTTGTCGAACGAAAAGTTAACTGAAATTTCTGACAGATATCTCGGCGATAAAGGCCCTATAGAGGAGGCTTTCAAGAGAAAGTTCGGTGTCGAGTTGCCGGAAATTCTGAACGAACATCACAAGATGCTGGTTGTTTCTTCAGAGATAGATAGCAGTTCTGAAAGGATTATTAAATACCTGTCCGACTCCTATGGCGTTGGAATAAACGCGGCCACGTTCCAATACTTTTGTGACGAAGACAGGAAAGAATTTTTAGCAAGGGTGTTCTTGATTGAACCGAGCCAAGTCGAATACAGGACACAAACTAAGACCACCTCAAAACGAAAGCCCCCTCTGACTTATGAAGAGTTACAAGAGATTGCAGAACGTAACGGCGTTGGTGAAATATATCTGCGACTTGTTGAAGGACTTAGCGGTCATTTTGATCGGACAGGCACAACAAGAAGTTCAATTGCATTTGTGGGGAATATAGGAGAAAGTCAAAATACAGTATTCAGTTTAATTCCAAAAGAAAGTAATCTCGATGATGGACTTGGATTTCAGGTCTATATCACTAGATTATCAGAGTACTTTGGCATCAATGAAGAGCAGGCAATCGCATTGTTGCCCAAGCACAAGGGGGAATGGAAATATTACAGGGGCGCACCACCGGAATGGTCTGGCTTTGCAGGATTCTTTAAGAATCTAGAAGAAGTGGAATATCTCTTGACAGGGTTGAACGAGGTTAGGAAGAAATGAGTCAACTTCACCTAACAGAGCGTATCTGGCTTCGCTGTGCTTCGCCCAAATCCAGCTTCGCAGGACTTCTTTTATGCTGGAAACGTCAGGCGAAATATGTTTATCATTGTATAGGGAATTAACTATAGGTGGGTCAGAAGATGGGAAAATATGACTTAGTTGCACCATGCGGTGATTATTGTGCTGGCTGTGGACAATATAATGGACTAATTATTGAAACAGCCAAGCAAATGAGAGAATTCGCGGAGCTCTACGCGTTCGAATTTCGATCCGAAGGGGCGTTCGATTTCAAGGAATTTGTGAGGGGATTAGAATGGTTCATCGAGAATGCAAAGTGTCCAGGATGCCGACAAGGTGGGGGTCCAGCTTGGTGTGATGTAAAGAAATGCTGTTTTGAAAAAGGATTGCGTATATGTTTTGAATGTGAAGAGTTTCCATGCTCCAAATTTGAGGAGTATGCAGACCCTGACACGCTGGATAGGTACAAAAGATTCAAGGAAATAGGATTTGAGAAATGGGTTGAGGAACAAGCGCGGAAAGCCAAGGAAGGCTATGAAATACATTTGCAGAAAGTAGTATCTTTAAAACCACAGCAACCAAATGGCAAAATTAATTCGTAGTGATGGAGCACAAGAGAAAACAGATATGGACATACTTCGCCTAACGCAGCATATACGCTTGGGGCTAACGCCCTTGCCCTTCGGGACATTGCTCGCTTGGGTCGCAACGCCGTATATGCTGGGGACGTCAGGCGCAATTGACTTCGGGGCGTCATACTTTGGACCCAAAGGACAAACACAATGAAATCTAAGAAAGCACATTACGGGTATTACGGATTACCGATTCTTAGCATAATAATAGGTATAATATTCTTAGTTGGTCTCTTAATCCTCTTGTATATATCAGAATTATTTGGATGGATCATCATCGGTTGCGGATTGTATGTTTTAGTCTCTTATGGAATATCCATAACGATGGTTCTTCGAAAGGCAAGCGAAGATTTCCCGGATATTTTGAAAATTGAAGGCAATGAATATGTTTTGGATGTGGGATGTGGATTAGGGAGAACGAGCATAGAGATGTTTTTCCTTTTTACTCCTTTTGCCTTCTGGCAGCTCCTCAAGAAAGATGACTGGATAGAGTTGCTAAACAAAGTGGATTTTGTAAATCTAAAATATCATTATCAACAAGGACTTGGCTACTTTTATGTAAAGAAGTGAGGCTGAGACACTATGACAAATTGGGCGCCCCTTCGTCAACTATGGTCGCTACGGCTCCCTGCGTATAACAGCGGGGACACGGCTTTGGCTTCGCATGTCCGCAAACCGTCAGATGATTGATAGATGCTTAACTGTTAACCATCAGCTCGATACTGATCTGAAGGCTGAACGCTTACAAAAGGGGGAAAGACGATGGCAAGGCAAGGGGTACTAGTAGAACCCTACCACAGGCTCAAACTGGAGCAGGTGGAACGGATACACCAGGCTTCTCTGGCTATATTGACTGACCCGGGTATATTATGTTTCAACCGCACCGCTGCTGGGCTCTTCAGCGACCACGGCGCTGATATCTCGTCCATCAATCAGCCAGGTGCCGCCTGCTGGCTGCTCAAGATACCTGAGAAGGTAATTGCTGATGCAGTGCAGGCAGCGCCAAAGGTGGTGAAGCTGGGAGCACGGGATGAGAATAACTGTCTCATCCTCGATGGGCGCGAGCCCAGGGTGCACTTTGCCTCAGGCTCTGAGGCTAACAACTGGCTGGATGTGGATGTAGAGGCTTTTGTCAGTAAGCGTGACCCAGGCATCGAGGTCGAGTTCCCCGTGTTCAGGGTAGAAAAAGGCACTGTGAACAGGCTGGCCAGGGCAGCGTGTCTCTGCGAACACCTGGACTCATGGGACAGCTTCCTGCGCACCGTCAATATTCAGGACGCCGACCTCACCGATGATAACAAGGATGTTAACAAGTTCTTCGCCTCACTGAACAATACCACCAAGCACGTGATGTCTGGACTCACCGAGCTCAGTCAACTGGGCAATGTGGTCAGGATGGCCCAGATCATAGCTGGCGGGGAGGAGGGGTTAAGAGAGAATCCCATCATCTCCTTTATCACCTGCATGGCGAAAAGCCCGCTACAGCTTGTGGACGATACCACACAGAAGGCGATAGAGATAGCCAAGAGGGGCATTCCCCTGGTCATCTCCAGCTCCCCCCAAGGCGGCTCCACTGCCCCCATTAGAGAGGACGGTATGGTAGCTCAGATCAACGCTGAGATCCTGGCGGGCATAGCCTTAACTCAATTGGTAAACAAGGGTACTCCTGTGCTCTATGGCAGTGTGCCGACCAGGGCCCGAATGGACGACCTTTATGATTCCTATGGAGTCCCTGAGTTCAACCAGTATAATATCGACTGCGTCCAGATGGCACGCTATTACAGCCTACCTTGCTACTCCACCGGGGGCATCTCCGATGTAAAGGTGCCGGGGATACAGGCATCGGTGGAAAGGCTGTTTTCGCACATCCTGGTGACACTCGCCGGCCCTCAGTATATCCACTACGCCTTTGGTCTTCTAGAGCGAACCAATACCTTCTGCCCCGTTCAGGCGGTGCTCGATGATGCCCACATAGAGATGGTAAAGAGATTCTTGAAACAGCCAACGGTGACTGCTGATAGGATTTCGGACTCTCTGGAGCAGATAAGAAGGGTCATGGGCACCTCTCATAAGCTCTATGTTCGGTTTGTGCGGAGCCTGCTTCGTTCTGGAGAGATTGCCCCCCCATATCCCTTCGAGGGTAAAGATATGGTAGACGAGACGCTCTTTCGGGCACGAGAGAGGATGGAGGAGATTCTCTCACTTCCGCCTCACCACATAGATAGAGCAATCGTAGATAGGGTATTTCAGGAGGTGCCCGGCCTGCTAACCAGATTGAGAAATTAATAGAATCGGGAGGTAGATTGTGACTGAAGATATACTGGCGCTTATCAAGGAAAATGTCATCCAGGGAAGGGTAACCCAGGGTGATGAGGGCCTTGAGGAGGGAATGGTAGGACAGCCTGGGGTCAGCGAACTCACCGACAAAGCCCTTGCCCAAGGCATTAGCCCGGCGGACATAATAAAAATGGGACTCACTGAAGGCATGGACATCGTGGGGCAGAAGTTCGAGGCTAAGGAGTACTATATTCCGGATATGCTAGCATCGGCTGAAGCGGTGGGAGTAGCTATGGAGATACTGGAGCCCCACCTCGCCAAGAGTGGCATCAAGTCCAAGGGTAAGATAATTGTGGCTACGGTAAAAGGAGACCTTCACGATATCGGAAAGAACATAGTCTCAATACTGCTTCGAGGGGCCGGCTACGCGGTCAAGGATTTGGGGAATGATATTGACCCCCAGGCCATCATAGCCGCGGTGAGAGAAGAAAAGCCTCAATTTGTGGGGATGTCTGCCCTGCTCACCAGCACCATGATACACATGAGGACCACCATCCAGGCACTCACCGAAAGTGGGCTTAGGGACAAGGTGAAGGTCATCATCGGCGGGGCTGCTGTCTCAGAGGAATTTGCTCAAAGCATAGGTGCTGATGGCTACGGAGCTGATGGTTTTCAGGCAGTAAGGATAGTGGAATCTCTAGACTCCGGCGGGGACAATTGAACTGACATGGAAGCAGGGAGAGACATCTACCAACTAACCGATGTGGGGCAAAACACCTGAAGGAGTATCAGTGTTTGATGCCAGTCTCTAGCTTTGACCTTGGAAATACGGATTGAAGGAGGATTCATGACTGAGATAGATGCCTACAATGAGGCGCTCCAAAGCGGACTCTACCAGAGGCCAGGTGGGCTTTTGGGGAAATACGATAACGCGCGCCGCTTCTGGGAGGATGAAGAGCTTGGTCTTTACCTGCGGCCTTATTTGGAGCAACTGGTAGCCCGAAAGAGGGAGCGTGGTGAAAGGCTTCGTGTACTGGACCTGGGATGTGGCAGCGGGGATGGCTTCGAGTTCATCACCAACATCAGCAGAAACTTGATTTCAGAACATGATGCAAAGGTTATACAGCCTGATATGCTTGAGATCTACAAAGGGGTTGATATAAATGAGGGGCTGCTGAGACAAGCCCAGGATATCTACGGCAACAGACAGGATATGGCCTTCGTCCAGTCGGACTTCAATGGCTACGATTTTTCTGGCGAAGAGCCCTACGATCTGTATCTGGCCAACTACGGAACGCTATCCCACAACACCGATGAGCAGACTGTAGAGCTCTTGAGCAATATCACCAGGCAGAGCAAAGAAGGTGCCCTCATCGTCATTGACTGGCTGGGGCGCTTCTCCTACGAGTGGCAGACGCTGTGGACAAATGATTTTGGGCATAACCAGTGGATGGACTATGTCATCTCCTACATACACTCAGACAGTGGGGGAAAAGAGCAGCAGTTGACCTATTTCCCACTGAGGATCATGGGGCGCCAGGAGGTTCTACATATTCATCGGCAGGCAAAAAGGGAGATTGGGGGTGGCATTGCGTTGCGGAAGCTGGCCGACCGATCTTCGTTCGTGGGGCGCCACATGGATACAGCTCAATATAATCCCCACTGTCAACCCCTGCGCCAATTGGTCAATTCTCTTTTTGAGCCCAATCTGTGCACCGATCTGGATGAGGTATCAATTCTCTATGTCCCCAGAGATGGCTTCACTGAGGTAAACGCCTACCACCAGAGGTTCGCCGAGTGCTGGAACTACCTGGTGAGTTATACCAAGGCGCTACTTGAGGGAAGCGATCCCCCAGAAGCCCTGGCGGAGATGCCTCTGCCTCTCAGGAGGTCGCTCAGTGCCATGAAGGGCGTAGTGGGAGCGGCAGCTAGGATGAAGATAGGAAATGCTCGAGCTAGCCTGGTCGAGCCGCAACTGGGATATTGTCTCAGGGAGCTCGAGATGGGGCTTCAGCGGGGATGGGGATGCGGGCACGGGCTGGTGGGCATCTTCGAGGTGGCGAAGTGATATTCTTTTCCAGGGACTTTTAACTCGATGTCATTGCGAGGGGCGGAGCCCCGAAGCAATCTCGGAGGGTGGGGGATGAGATTGCCACGCCTCCCCCGGGATGGCATTTAAGGTGAGGGCTGTGGGAGTCCTCTCCTCAGTTTGGAAATCTAAAACCAAGCCATGTTAGATTCAAAAAACAAAAATCACCAGACTCTAATGAAGGAGAATGAAATTGCGGATCGAGGCTTGTGAGCACCGAAAGATGGTATAATGAAACCGATACGACTCTCTGGGCATGCACGATTACAACTGCCTTTTCGCGGAGCAACCGAAGATGAAGTTATCGATACCATTCGCTCTGAGCAGTGGATACCTGCCGAATTAGGAAGACTAGAGTGTTATAAGGATTTCCCCTTTGGTATAGAATGGAATAGAAAGGTATATGCGACAAAGCGGGTTCGTCCGATCTTTGTCGAATATCCAACGGAAATCGTAGTGGTTACAGTGTATACTTATTATTTTTGAAGGGGGCAGAAGATAATGAAAATCACTTATGATCCTGAGGTAGATGCTCTCTATATCCGCTTCCGTGAGACTACCGTTACAACCCAACATCTTGCTGAGGGGTTAGCAGCAGATTACGATGCTGATGGCCATTTAGCAGGCATTGAAATACTAGGTGCAGTTAAGCATTTAGGTGGCAAAGATGTCTTCAAACAGATCATTTTAGAGGATATTGCCCTGGGTCGTCCCTAACTCTTCTATATGGCTTGAAGGTTACCACGACTTCATCTAACACGGGCTTTGCAGCTTACTTCGTTCGCTCAAACCGCCTGCAGCGGCTTCGCAAAGTCTGAAAACGTTAGGCGCCGAGGATTATGAAAGCAGCGGTTTTATATAGTGAAAAAATTAAGGAATATGATTTAGGTCATGTGCTCACTGGCGAAAGATATGAGAATTTTATGCGCTTATTCGAGGATATACTTGGCACAAATCCTGATCTGGAAATAATTGAACCACCATATGCCACAGATGCCGAGCTGGAACTTGTACATACTGAGGAGTATATCAAAAGAGTGGGGAGATATGAATCGAAAGATCCCCATGATACGCCACTTTCACCAGGTGTAGTTAGGGCTGCAAAGCTCCTTGCCGGGGCAGGAAAGCTTGCCGGTGAGCTTATTGTATCAGGTAGATTTGATAAGGCTTTTGTGATAGGAGGAGGAGTTCAACATGCCACAAGAGATCATGAGAGGGGATTCGGCATATTCAGCGATGTGGGACTATGCGCTGAGAACTTAATGCGAAATCATGGTATAAAAAGGATTTTAATCCTGGATACAGATGCACATGCAAGTGATGGCATTTATCGAATCTTTTCCCAGGACCCCAGAGTGTTGCATATATCGATTCATCAGGATCCTCATACCCTTTATCCCGGAAAAGGTTTTATTGATGAAATAGGGGAAGGGGATGGTGAGGGCTATTCCGTGAATATACCATTGCCGCCGTGGACAAGTGAGGGAGCTTACGAATACGTGCTAAGAAGTATTTTTGTCCCACTCGCTGAGGAATTCGAGCCAAAGTTAATAATGATGATAGACGGGAGCGATATACACTTTACGGATAGAATAACGCAAATGGGATTGACGCTTGAAGGCATCAAGATGATTGGTAACATAGTGAGAAAGACAGCTGAAGAAGTATGTGAGGGTAAGGTCATTGATTTTGTAGGTTCCGGTTATAGCCGTGATTCAATGGTAGTAGCTCTTGGTTGGCTAGCATCAATAGCTGGAGTAACCGGAATCGAAATAGAACTACAAGAGCCGGTCCCAATTCCTGATGAACTTGAGAAAGACCTCAGATTGAAGGAAACAGAGAAGATAATAGAACTTGCCAAGGGATACCTTGGTAAATATTGGAAATGCTTTGTTACCTAAGGAGGACATAACTATGGCGGGTATCTCAGGAACCAGCTCAGCCAGCAAAGATACCTTAGAGTTGATTTTGGACAGGCTACATCACCGAGGCCCCCAGGAAAAGTGGATACACTGTGGAAAGAGTATTGCCCTTGGATGCTGTGTTCTACCCTCAGAGGCTCATCATTCAGGAAGAACGCACTCACAGATGGCTGACACGGTTGCGATAATAGATGGTCATCTCTACTCTGAAGATGGGATCGAGTTGCTTCAAGCAGACATCTTGGTTAGCCTTTATAGCAGATTTGGTGCTGGATTTGTGGAGCACTTAGATGGCGATTTCGCCCTCTGTTTAGCCACTGATAGCGGGCTAATGCTGGCTAGGGACCCCGTGGGACTGCGTCCACTCTTCTACGGCTATAAGGATGGAGATGTCTACTTCGCCTCAGAGATGAAGGCCCTGCTGGGTCTATGTGCAGAGGTTGTGGAACTACCACCGGGCCATGTCTATACTCAACGCGAGGGGCTTCGACCATTCAAGAGCCCACAATATTCGGTTCCCGAATTTGACAGCCCTGAAGAGGTGGCTGGCATTCTCGCTGAACTATTGCGACGGGCTGTAGAGATGCGGCTGAAGGACGGCAACGTTGGCGGTGTCTTGCTCAGCGGCGGTCTGGACTCGAGCGTTGTCGCCTACCTGGCAAAGGAATTTCAGCCCGACCTGAAGACATTTACTGTAGGTACCGGCATAAGTGACTCCCAAGACCTGGGGCGGGCACGAGAGATGGCACAGTATCTGGGTACTGAGCACTATGAGTATATCTACGGAGAGAGAGAAATAGAGCAGGTGTTGCCTGAGGTCATTTACTACTTAGAGTCCTTCGAGGAGGATTGTGTATATGGGGCAGTAGCCAACTATTTCGCCGCCAGGCTAGCTGCCCAGCATGTCAACTGTGTCTTTTGCGGTGAAGGTGCCGATGAATTCCTCGGCGGCTACCACGAGCTTAAAGAAGCCAGAAACGAAACAGAGTTTCTTCAGCTTACCGAAGACCTGATTGGCAATGCCTACCACACAGGGCTCCAGAGGCTTGACCGGATGATGGCAGCTCACTCGTTGGAATTCCGTCCTCCTTTCTTAGATGGGAGAGTCACTGCATTTTGCTCCAAAATTCCCCCAGCATGGAAGGTCTATGGCAGGGAAAAGGTTGAGAAATGGATTTTGAGGAGAGCCTTCGCCGGTTTGCTACCTGACAATATATTAAATAGGGTGAAGCAACCGTTCGCCTCAGGGGCTGGCTCAGCAAAACTTACCGAATTGATCGGGCAAAGAGCCAGGCCCAGGGGAGACTATTTTTTGTATAATCGGCAGACTAAGTCCGATATATTACTTAAGTCCGAAGCTGAAATATACTACTACCAGATATTCAAGGAGAAGTTCCCAGAGGACTCTTTTGAAAAGCTGGTCACCAGATGGGACCCTCTTACCAGACGACAATAGATAACTGATGGTGCCTTCGAACCTTTCATCAGGCATTGCACAAGAGTCCAACTTGTTCAGTTATATCCATGGGGCCGTGCTTTCTGGAGCCGTAAATTACCTGTGAGTGTCATCTCAAAGCCCCCTGGTAGAGGTCCAAGCAGAGATAGAACGAGGTTCCGTGGAGCCAATCTGGCGTCCGTCTTCCTCTGCTACGGAGGGGGAGGAAAGCAAAAACGCCCCGCAGTGCATTTTCAACCCTTAAAATAGAGCCAGGGTTTTTCAATCGCTGTTTTTGGGATCGATATTGAGATTGACAGGGAGCGGGTTCAGGACTCCATTATCGTTATTGAGGGTTCGATCGTCTTCAGAAGTCAAGTCATCGCCCAACTACTGCAACAGTGCTGCAAGGTTTTGGTATTCGTGGCGACGATAGGCAATCAATTGGAGGAACCAGCTTGCGGGCTGGCTGATGATAGGCTTATACTTCAGTCGGCTGTCACTAGCCTGCTCTGTGCTCTAGCGGGTGCCAATTTCATCCATAACGCTACGGGGCTCATGGAATCCGCACTGGCTGCACGTTATGAGAAGTATGTTATAGATAATGAGATGCTGGGAATGGTGATGAGAGTTGTTGAGGGCATAAAGGAGTAAGATCGGATGTTGGAAGCCTGGCAATTTCTAATCCGACGCCCGGAATTGCTGGCAGGGTGGACCCTTGATCACCTGTGGATAATCTTTGTTGCCTGTGGAACAGCAGTTATTCTCGGTGTGGCTTTGGGAATATATATCACCGGCAGAGGTAAGGAGCACATAGCAGATGCCGCGCTCTACCTAGCAGAGGTAATGATGACTATTCCTAGTCTAGCCCTCTTTGGCCTATTGATGCTCCTTCTGGGCAGTATTGGATTGAAGGCCATTGGTTTTCTTCCTGCTGTCATCGCTCTAATTATCTATGGCCAGCTACCTATACTGCGCAATACCTATACCGCAATTCGGGAGGTTGATCCAGCACTGATTGAGGCTGGGAAGGGCATGGGAATGAGTGGGAGACAACTCCTTTTCAAGGTTAGGCTTCCTCTTGCCATTCCCGTCATTATGGCCGGCTTGAGAAATGCCATCATACTAATCATCGGCATTGCAGCAATTGCAGCCATGATCGGGGCAGGAGGGCTTGGAGTCCCCATATTCCGGGGCATAAGAAACGCTCGGATGGATTTAATCATCCTGGGAGGAGTATCTGTCTCTATTCTGGCTCTGCTGGTTGATGCTCTCATGTCCCGATTGGAGTGGTGGGTAACCCCAAGGGGATTGAAAAAGGCGAGGTAACAGCTTGCCGGGATCGGGGTTAGGGGCCAGNGGGAAGAATGGCTGAGCTCTGACCCTTAACAACTGGCAACTGCTACCAGGTAAGATAATGATCAAACTGGAGAGGGTGACTAAGATCTATCCTGATGGAACGGAAGCAGTAAAAGAGGTGAGCTTAGAGGTCAAGGAGGGAGAATTCTGTGTATTATTAGGTCCTTCAGGATGTGGTAAGACCACTACCATGAAGATGATAAATCGTCTTATCCCTATTACCAGGGGGAAGATATACATTGATGGGGTAGACAATACTGAGGTAGATGAAGATGAACTGCGAAGAAACATAGGCTATGCTATTCAGGAAATAGGGCTATTCCCCCATATGACTGTGGGGCGGAATATAGAGACGGTGTCTGTGCTAAAAGGCTGGCCAAAGGCCAAGCGGAAGAGGAGAGCTGAGGAACTCCTAGAACTTGTGGGAATGGCTCCGGGGGAGTTCACAGATAAGTATCCCAGTGAACTTTCCGGTGGCCAGCGCCAGCGGGTGGGTGTGGCCCGAGCGTTAGGAGCTGATCCTCCAATACTACTAATGGATGAGCCTTTTGGAGCCATTGATCCAATAACCAGGGTGAGATTGCAGGATGAATTCTTAAAGATACAGCAGGAGATAAAGAAGACCATCATATTTGTGACCCATGATATTTATGAGGCGATCAAGATGGGGGATAAGATAGCCTTAATGGACGAGGGGCGGTTAGTGCAATATGATACACCGGCCAATTTGCTTTATAAGCCGAACAACAAGTTTGTAGAGGATTTCGTTGGTGCCGACCGAGCCCTCAAAGCGCTACAGTTGATCCGAGTGAAGGAGGTTATCTGCAGTTCCCCATCCATCGCCAAAGCAGACGACAGGGCAATAGCTGCCAAGGAGCGGATGGAGCAAGAGGGAATCAATCATCTGGTGGTGGTAAGCGATGATGGAAAGTTTTTGGGATGGATTGACAAAGCGGAATTGGGAAGGGGGGAGATAGTGAGGGAGACCATGAAATCCTCGGCTCCGACAGCCACAGTAGATACAGTCCTAAATGAAGCTCTCTCCCTAATGTTGAGCAGCGGGCTAGATACCCTGGCTGTAGTCGATGGGGATAACAGATTACAGGGGGTGTTGAGCTTCGGCACTATCCAGAAGGCATTAAGTGAGATTGCCCAAAGGGGAGAATCCGAATGAGGCGTCAAGTTATCTTTATTTCTCTTTTGACGCTCTTTGTAGGACTTACCGCTTGGATTACTAACATGGAGAAAGTCGGGATCTATAATATCTTTCCCTGGAGCGATCTACTGAGTTGCTTAAAGGCTCACCTCAAGATGGTGCTCATAGCGGAACTCATAGCCATCTTCATCGGTGTGTCCTTAGGAATCCTCGTCACTCGGCAGGGTTTTGGAAAACTTGCAACTCCGGTAATCGGTGGAGCGAACGTAGGGCAGACTATACCTAGCCTGGCTGTGATCGCTATTATGGCTCCTATTCTCGGTTTTGGCCTTCAGTCAGCAATCGTAGCCTTATTCATCTATGGGCTGCTTCCTATCTTACGCAATTCCTATACCGGTATAAGGAATATCAGCCCGGCGATTGTGGAAGCCGCCAGGGGAATGGGAATGACCAGGGCGCAAATTGCTCGGAACATAGAGCTACCCTTGGCCCTGCCAGTAATAATGACCGGGATCAGAATCTCCACAGTTATAACCGTGGGGACAGCGGAGTTAGCTGTTCTCGTTGGTGGTGCGGGTTTGGGCAGAATTACATTAACAGGAGTGTTCACCGGGCAAGCTTTGCTCATATTGCAGGGAGCAGCGCCTACGGCAGCTATGGCCATCACCCTGGGCTTTATTCTGGAACGCATAGAAAAGTGGATGACCCCACGAGGTCTTGAAGTCAAGGCTGGAATTTCCTAGAAGGAGATGAGATAAAGCCACATTATAAATTCGAGGCCGTCTAAAAATTGGCTTTGAGGCTTGGGCAGTTTCAGAGCCAAAATGAAGCTGAAAGTGGCTGACTGAATTGGGGGTGAGGATTGAAGATCAGCGAAGGTGGTGGAGCCAAAGCTGATTTTGAAGCTGAGGCAAAGTTAAACAGCCTCAAATCTTTAAGGAGGTAAGAAGATGCGTAAACTAACCTCCATTGTCTCGGCAGTAGTTTTGACCCTTGCTCTGATCGTGATGGGGACAGGGTGCGCTGCGCCCGAGACGCTGGTCAAGGAAGTAACCGTGGGAAACAAGAACTTTACCGAGGAGTACATTGTNGGTCAGCTAATGAAGCAGTTGTTGGAGGATCGTGGCTTCAAGGTCAATTTGGTATCAGACCTCTCTTCTATGGCCCTTAGGGAAGGGATGGAAGCTGGCGATATCGATATTTGCGCCGATTATACCGGGACGGCTTGGATGGTTCATCTCAGCCACGAGTATGAACCGGGGGTCGATAACAATGAGCTTTACCGCCTTGTAAAGGAAGAGGAGGAGGGAAAGGGTTTCATCTGGCTGAATCCAATGTGGAACAACAACACCTACGCTCTGGCTTCCTGGCCTGAATTTGTCGAAAGGTATGACCTAAAGACGCTCTCTGATCTGGCAGCGCTTTATCGAGAGAATAAAGGAAAGATCAAAACCTTCGTCGACTTTGAATTCTTCCCTCGCCCAGATGGCTTGCCTGCTCTAGAGAAGCACTACGACTTTAAGGTCGATGAGGGCTTCCTCATGACCGGAACTGCGGGAGCTTCACTAATGGGTTTGGAAAACCATGATTGTGAGGTGGCCATGGTCTTCGGCACCGATGCCGCCATCGCTAAACATGGCTGGCATGTTTACACCGATGATAAATCTTTCTTCCCGCCGTATGATTTAACCCCTTATGTCCGTAAGGAAGTTCTTGATAAGTATCCCGAGATTGAGGAAATTCTCAATGAGCTGGTGGCAACCTTGCCCGGTAGGGGTGAATCCGCCACATCAGAGATAGTGTCTGAATGCCAAAAGGCTTGGCAGGAACTCAATGCTAAGGTCGATATCGAAAAGATGGAACCGGATGAAGCTGCCCATGAGTACCTGGTTGAGCGCAGCTTGATCAAAGAGTCAACTGTTACCACCA
>JGI24724J26744_10001045_pt1 | contig 19335 bp, 20 predicted proteins | sample Cruoilmetagenom7_FD_26744 | JGI IMG/M metagenome (IMG submission 26744) | reverse complement strand
GAGGACAACCTCATCCTTGAATTTTTTCAAGTATCCTTCAACAATCTTCGGAATGATCTTTTCCGGTTTACCTTCTTCTTTGGCGCGCGCCATCGCAATCTTTTCCTCCCGTTCTAATGCTTCAGCGGGGACATCATCTTCGCGGATGTACTGAGGGGAGGAGGCTGCAATCTGAAGAGCAATCTCGTGAGTGAATTTACGAAAATCTTCTGACCGTCCGACAAAATCAGTTTCACAATTGACTTCAACCATCACTCCTACCCGGCCATCGCCATGTGAGTATAATTCAACAAAACCTTCGGACGCTTCGCGGTCAGCACGCTTGCTGGCAGCTGCCAGCCCCTTTTCGCGAAGAAGGTCAACGGCTTTTTCAAAATCGTTGCCAGCTTCCTGGAGCGCTGATCGGCAGTTCAAGATACCCGCGCCGGTCGCTTCCCTTAATTTTTTGATATCTTCAGTTGTTACAGCCATTATTGTTCCTTAATTATTATATCCTTCAAGATTATTTGGTTTCATCCTCTGAATCAGCATCTTCCGGGGCCTCATCAGTCGCAGCTTCTTCAGTAGATTCTTTATCAGACTTCTTAGTAGACTTCTTAGCAGGCTTCTTAATGGGTTTCTTTGCAGGCTCCTCAGCAGTATCTTCCGGGACTTCTTCAGTCGCAGCTTCTTCAGTAGATTCTTCTACAGACTTCTTAGAAGGTTTCTTAGCAGGTTTTTTGGCAGGCTTCTTTGCAGGCTTCTTTGCAGGCACTTCAGCAGCATCTTCCTGGACTTTTTCAGTCGCAGCTTCTTCAGTAGATTCTTTTGCAGGCTTCTTGGCAGGCTTCTTTGCAGACTTCTTTGCAGGCTCTTCAGCAGCATCTTCCTGGACTTCTTCAGTCGCAGCTTCTTCAGTAGATTCCTCAACAGCATCTTTAGCTGCTTCTGCCGCCGCTTCTGCCGCTGCTTTTTCTTCCGCTTCTCGTTTACTCTCTGCTAATTTCTGAAGCGTTGCTTTACCCAGCAAATCCTCGTCATCGATTTCCTCTTCTTGGGAAACCCGACTGTGAACGCGTTTATCTTCAGGGGTGGGTGCTTTAGTTTCAACTTCCTCTTCCTTACGCATATCTTTACCTTCGAGCACTGCATCGGCTATTTTTCCAACCATCAATTTGATCGCGCGAATGGCGTCATCGTTGCATGGAATGAGGTGGTCTATGTTTTCNGGGTTGCAGTTGGTGTCAACCAATGCAACTACCGGAATCTTTTTAAGGTTAGCTTCGTGTACTGCGGTGTCTTCACGGTTGATATCCACTACGAAAATCATGTCGGGTACTCCGCTCATGTGGCGGATACCGCTCAAGTGGATGAGCAGGCGTTTGATCTTGCGTTCGACCATCAGCCCTTCTTTTTTCACAAGCCGGTCAATCTCACCGGAATCGCGCAGTTTTTCCAGCTTCTCGAGTTCCATAATGCGCTGGTGAATGGTCATCCAGTTGGTGAGTGTTCCGGGCAGCCAGCGTTCGATCACATATGGCATTTCGCATCGCTCCGCTTCCATCTGAATCGTTTCCTGCGCCTGGCGTTTTGTCCCAACAAATAGAACAATACCGCCTTCTGCAACTTTATCGCGGACGATGTCATATGCTATCTTCAGCTCCTGGACAGTCTGCTGCAGGTCGATAATATGAATACCGTTGCGTTCTGTGAAGATATACGGCTTCATTCGGGGGTCCCATCTATTGGTGCGGTGGCCAAAATGCACACCGCTTTCAAGAAGGGTTTTCATAGAAATGTCTAAAGTCATGGATCAATCTCCTTTGCGTTTTTTTCCTCCGCACATAAACTTTCTATCCCCAGCCGCCGTTTCCTACGGTGGCACGCAGGGATCATTTATCTGCGTGTGTTATATGTCTGTTTCTAAAAACAGCCAGGCAAGTATAACATAATAACGGTATTATTGCGGTAGACTTACCCTGTGAAGTTGGGGACGGGATTTCAAAAGAATATTTTCATACTTTTTTGTAATCATGATAAATTAATCGTTATTTATTGAAAGGAAAAAATGCATATTCTTGTAACCAATGATGATGGCGTATATGCTCCTGGGCTTTTGGCGCTGGTAAAGGAATTAAGAAAAATTGGGAAAGTATCAATAGTTGCACCAGACAGAAACTGGTCAGCTTCCGGCCATGTAAAAACGCTATCCCGACCGCTGCGCGTAAAAGAAATCACACTGGCGGATGGCAGCCCGGCGATGGCTTGTGATGGGGCTCCTTCGGACTGTGTGGCACTGCCGGTTATGGGGTTACTGGAAGAGCCGATAGAAATGGTTGTGTCAGGCATTAATCCCAACGCAAATTTAGGCCACGATGTCACATATTCTGGTACTGTAACCGCCGCCATGGAGGCAGCGATNTGGGATCTGCCCGGCATCGCGGTATCGCTGGACGCACCTGAATACCATCAAGGNCCTCTGGATTATGGAACCGCCGCGATAGTTGGTGCAAATGTAGCAAGAATTGTTTGGGAAAAGAAACTTCCAAAAAATATGCTCCTGAATGTGAATGTGCCTTACTGCACAACGGATAAGTTGAAAGGATACAGTATCACCCGCCAGGGGCTGCGTGTTTACCGTGATGAACTGGTGCGTCGGGAAGATCCACATGGACGACCATATTACTGGATCGGCGGTGAAGCGCCTACTGGTGTGCCGGAAGAGGGGACAGATATAGGTGCGCTGAGCCGATGTTATGTTTCAATTACACCGCTTTCTCTGGACCTGACTGCGTATGATTGCAAGGAAATGCTATCGGATTGGAAATTTGATTGATCTGGTAATTCAGCAGTAGCCAAACGGATGTTTTACGCAAAGCAAACGAACGATACGAATTATCAGCCTTGGCCTGGCAGTGTTTCAAATGCTGTTCATGATAGCCGCTGTTCCTGTTCATCCGCTTACTTCTTATGAAGTGATCGGCGCGGTGAATGCTCTCAGGGCCAGCAATAGTTTGCTGCCTTATGCCGTGGACAATCTGATGATGCCTGCCGCGCAGGGGCAGGCGGATTATTTAGCTTCCATTGCTCTCAATGTTGGCAGCGGACATGTAGGGCCAGGTGGAACAGACGCGGATGCGCGCGCTTTGGTTGTTGGATATCCATATGTCGAAGGCCTTGATATTAATGAAAATTAGGCGAGTATTCCCCTTGGGGTGAGCATAGAATCCCTGATAACCACTGGATGGTCAGAAGACGTTCATATGCACACAATGCTGCATGAACAAGGCCAGCACATCGGAGCAGGTGTGGCGGTGAGCGGTTCCACAGCCTATATCGTTGTGGATGTGGCGGCTTATTGGGGAGACGCAGGGTTGACATCACAACCAGTGAATTCTGCTTATGGAGAAAACGCTGCGACCCAGCAGGTTGTCTCAAACTTCATCGCGCCTGTAATTTGGCAGAACCTAGGGGTGATGGATATGTGGTCCATTTGGTCCAGTCGGGACAGTCTCTATGGTTACTNGCGCATCCTTATGATGTGAATATCGACCACCTGAAGGAACTCAATCAAATGGGAGTAGATGCAGTCATCTATATTGGGTAGGAAATTCTCATCCAACCGCCTATCCCAACAACAGCAACACCTGAAAATCCGCCAAGTATTACAGAAGTTTCACAAACCGCAACTGTCTAACGTGTGGTAGAAACCAGCGCTCCGTCTCTGATAGAACTAGAGGAAGGAACACGCAGCAGTGATATGGATTTATATTATCTGCTGATTTTTGCTACCTTTGTAATTGGATTGATCTTGGTGGTGATTGGCATCCAGCAGCGATAGACTTACCAGGGATTAATTCATTTATAATTCGGGTATGAAAAAACCAAGTATTTTTCTGCTGTTAGCAGTTTTCATATCTCTTATATTTCCCTTACGGCTAGTTCAATCAGCTGCGCCATCCCCATACGATTTGATAGAAATGGTGAACGATTTCCGCCGGAATAATGACCTACCAGCAATGGAAACCAACGGCGCACTGATGACAGCCGCACAAGGGCAGGCGGATTATCTAGCCAGTGAATATGGGACTAATTTCCCCAGTTGGGATATGGGGCATATTGGCGCGGGCGGAACTTACGCGATCGATCGAGCAGCCGCTGCTGGTTATAATGTCGGGCCGGGCTGGAATGTGGTTGAGAACTGGGCTGNCGGCGACAACAGCACTACNCTAAGCGATATTGTGCACTCTTCCTGGAATGATGAGGCACATATGGGTAATATGCTGCATCCAGATGTTGTACATGTTGGCGCCGGTATCACGGAAGGCGACGATTTTGTGTATTACATCATTGACTTTGCAGTCCAATATGGTTCAAGCGGNTCATCCAGCGGTGGAGTGGCTTCGACCATTCCAACGACTGCGGTTACACCAAAGGTGGCGCCGGTTACTGTTGCTACTACAAATGAAGATGGGTCAATTATCCATAAGGTAGAGATTGGGCAGGCGTTGTGGAGCATCGCTGCGGCTTATGAAGTGACCGTTGATCAACTTCTGGCACTCAATAATCTCTCTGCGAACGCGGTGATCTATGAAGGTGATACACTACTCGTGAAGCTGGCTTACACACCAACACCTTCACCAACTATTACACAAACACCCCGCACACCAACTCGGACCCCAATTCCTGCCCAAACTGCGAAGGCGGTGAAGACNCAGGTCCCATCCTCGGAAGACAGCAATTCTGGCTTTCTNGGGTTTGACAGCCAGACGATGGGATTGGCATTGATCCTAATCAGCGGGATTGGACTTGTTTTAATCATCGTGGGAACGATGGCAAAGGATAAAAAACCCAAACCGCCACAATCTGAATAGTACCCGTATCCTGTTTTTGTTAATTAAACGGAAAGGGTTATTCTGCCTGGTCTCCACCCGATCAAGCCGTTGACATAGTTCCTCAATCTGCTGCTCGATCATATCAGACAGTTTGTAATGTTTGAGGTCGGGATTTCTTGATTGTAGGGAAATTTTCTTATTGGTTACACAGATGGGAATGATGCTGCTACTAAACTGAATGGGAAACCTTGTTCGGTTGATAGCGAATTGTTATTTTCAACTATAGAAGGTGCAAATACGATGTTAAGATCCAGGCTCTAATTGAATCGCGAAACTTATAATTCTCTAATACGTAGATAAAGTATCAAAAATAGAAATTTTTAAAAAGAGGTAATTATGGCAAATCGTTTATATCGCAGCAAATCTGATCGTGTATTAGGTGGTGTGTGTGCTGGGCTTGGTAGCTTCCTGGGGATTGACCCTGTCTTTATACGTATTTTCTTTATCGTGTGGACCGTTCTGGGAGAATTTTCGGTGCTTATCTATTTTCTATTGTGGGTGATCGTTCCCAGTGATACATCCACTGAAGCGGATGGGGCTTTCCAGATCAATGATTTAGGTGCACGTTTTCACCAGATGGGAAGAGAAATCGGTGAAATTACTCGACAACCCAACTCCGAATTAATTATTTTCACGGGCGTAGGGCTGATTGCGTGGGGTGTCTATTATCTTGTCCGCCGTCTTGTCCCGTATTTAGACCTATGGGCATACTCCCAATACTTGTGGCCTGCGTTGCTGATTATCGCTGGGGCATTCGTGATAATCCGCACTACAAAGAAAAAAGAATAAAAAATGCCCTTCCAACCGATTGAGGGGGGCAATCGATTGAAAGGACAAAAACATGATAACATGTTATTACAATACAATCAAGTGAATAAAGCAATTCCTCGGTTCCACAAATCGGGGAACTTTATTAATCAAATTTTCATTTATATAGTAAGTACATGGAGGTATATATGAAAAAAATAAAAGACATCGTTTTTGTATTGGGAATCTTTTCATTAATAATTTGTTCCTGTTCGGGATCAGGTGTATCGGAAGGTGCGCAGAATTCTGAGATGGCAGTGATTACAGTAACTGGTTCCGGTCAGGTGTACGTGGTTCCAGATATGGGTTACATTGATATTGGCGTTCGCTCACAGGGTGCAACAGTGATTGAAGCGATTGCGATCAACAACGAGCAGGCAAATGCGATCCAGTCCGCATTGATTGAACAAGGCGTTGAAGAAGAAGATATCCAGACATCCAACTTCAATGTGTACCAGCAGACTGATTACGATTATCAGGGGAATCCAGCAAGTACATACTATTCGGTTGAAAACAACGTATATGTGACTGTGCACCAGTTGGAAAACCTGGGCAATGTATTGGATGCCGCTGCAAGAAGCGGAGCGAATAATATCTATGGAGTTAATTTTGACGTGCAGGATAAGTCTGAGGCACAATCCACCGCCCGAAAATTGGCAGTTCAATCAGCCCAAGCACAAGCAAAAGAACTGGCACAAGCGGCTGAGGTTGAACTGGGAGACCTAATTTCCATTACTTCTTCATCAATTTCAACGACGCCTTTTTCTGGGTATGGTATGGGGGGAGGCGGTGGGATGGTGGAATCAGTTCCGATTTCATCCGGTCAAATGCCGATCACTGCCCAGGTGGAAATGACATTCGCGATACAATAAGCACTAACGCCGCAGATTTCTGCGGCGTTATTTGTTTTACAGAAAGAAAAATACAATAAGATAATATGCGATAGGGCCTGCCCACAATGATGTATCGATCCGGTCTAATATTCCACCATGGCCGGGAATGATATCACCGGTATTCTTGCGATTGAATTGACGTTTGAAGATGCTTTTTGAAAGATCACCGAGTGGAGATAATATGCCGGTGATGCATCCAATCAGTGTGCTGGCAGTTATCGTGATGACTGGTACATAAATATTTACGATTAACCCAAGCGCGTAACTGGTTAATATCGATGAAAGAACACCACCTATATACCCTACGATCGTTTTGTTAGGGCTTAGGTTTGGGGCTAATTTATGTTTTCCGAATAGGCTTCCAGCTAAATATGCTCCTATATCACCAATAGCAGTCGGGATGATGCTTATCATGATCCAAAATAATCCATTCGGAAGGAAACGGATCTTTACCAGGTAACTTCCCAAATATGTGATGAACAGCAGTGCTGCCAATTCAATTGTAAGGTCAAAGGCGGCGGTTTTTTCATGACGCCTATAGTTTAGGATAGTAAATAGGAGAATAGAGAAAACGGTGAAAGTAAATACAAGGGATGTGAAAGCAGGGTTATCAAAGTACATGATAGATATGATGCCTGCAGTTCCCAACACCAGCGGGTAAGGATTAGGGTGGTATCCTCCTTTGATGAACAGATCAATGAATTCCCAGGCTGCGCCTGACAAGATCAAAGCGATACCAACGGTAAATANCCATCCTCCAGCAAAAACCAGGGATAAACTGATGGTGAGGAGTATTAAAGCACTGACGGTCCGTTTAACCAGCATATGGTTGGCCTGAATCTTTTCTGTTCCGCCCTCCATAACGCCTTTCACGATTTCCAAAATCAATGATGGCTTCCATTAATTGATCTCGGCCAAAATCAGGCCACAGTATGGGCGTGAAATGCCATTCTGAGTAAGCACTTTGCCAGATGAGATAATTGGATGTGCGCATTTCTCCCGAAGTGCGAATGACCAGATCGGGATCCGGAGATTGATGGGTGAAAAGAAATTTACTGAAGATCTTTTCGTTGATCTCGTCAGCTTTTAATCCTTCCTCAATCACGCGTTGGACAGCGTAAATTATCTCATCCCGTCCACCATAATTCCAGGCGATATTCATGATCAAGCGATCATTGTTTTTGGTAAGTTGGATGGCCGAATTAATTTTTTCCTGTATCTTAGGATCTAATTTTTCCAGGCGGCCGATATGCCGTAGGCAGACACCCTGATGATGCAGTTCTTCTATTTCCTTCTCTAAAACATCTGCCAAGATCTGTAATAAGCCATCGACTTCATCCTGTGAACGNTTCCAATTCTCTGTTGAGAAGGCATATACTGTCAGGTATTTAACCCCAAATTCCACACATGCTTTGATGATGTTTCTGAGGTTCTCGGTGCCAGCGCGATGGCCGGCCATCCGCGGAAGGTGCCTTTTTTTTGCCCATCTCCCATTACCATCCATGATGATGGCGATATGGGTTGGAAGCTTATCAAATTTTATAGTTTCTTTGCTACGCGCCATTATTGGTTAGATTTCCATGATTTCTTTTTCTTTTTCAGTACCTACAGAAGTGATCTCATCAGTAATCTTATCCGTTAGCTTCTGAATATCTTCTTCACCNCGTTTGAGATCATCTTCGGAAATCAGTTTCTCACTTTCAAATTCACGCATATCCTTGATGGCATCACGGCGCACATTGCGCACTGCCACACGTGCTTCTTCTAGGCGGTTGTTGACGAATTTAGATAATTCGCGCCTGCGTTCTTCGGTGAGCACGGGCAGGTTCAAGCGGATCACTTTGCCGTCATTAATAGGTGTCAGGCCGAGATCTGAGGATTGGATAGCGCGGTCAATATCCTTGATCGATCCAGCATCAAACGGTTTGATGAGAAGTTGGCGGGGTTCCGGAACACTGATTGTGGCTAACTGTATCAGCGGAACAGGTGATCCGTAATATTCAACGGATAATTTTTCTACCAAGCCAGGATTTGCTCTTCCGGTGCGAATACCGGCGAGATCNTCCTGCAGGGATTTAATCGCACTGCGCATTCTTCGTTCTGCATCTTGTACAGCTTCTTTAATCATATGAACCTCCTAATGATTTTTCGATTTGAAGTTAAGCATACCTTAAATAAAATAAAAATGCTATCGCGGAGGAAATTTGACGGATATGATTTGATGAAATAGAACATATATGCTATAATAATAACAGAGTGATTGGAGGTGTATGAAGGAAGGACTGTTGTGGTATGACAATCAGGGAAATATTGACCTAAAGGAGCGGATAACGTCTGCGGTCAAATTCTTTGAATCAAAATATGGCTATTTACCGAAGAAGTGTTTTGTGAATCCGGCGACTCTCGAAAAACCCTTTGAAATGGATAGGAAGATCAAAGTTTTCCCCAGTGACCGTGTTATTTTTAATCATATCTGGCTGGAGTTTTCCTCTGAATAATCTCATCAGTTCTTATCAATCCCATTATCAGCGGCAGCGATAGCAATCGCGGCTGCTGTTTTTTTTGTATGGGTGATACTGATTGACCACTGTTTTATATGAAGCGTTTCCGCTTTTTCTTGCGCCCTGCTTTGTAAAGTTACTATGGGCTGGGTGTCTGCTGTGTGAGAGATGACGATGTCCTGCCAACTGATTGGTCCGATCCCACAGCCAAGTGCTTTTGAGACAGCTTCTTTAGCGGCGTAAATTCCAGCGGCTTTATTAAAGGACTCTCCGATATAATCTAATTCTTCAGAGGTGAAAACGCGTGTAAAAAACTTTTTGCGTATCAATGGATTTAGTCGGGAAATCCTGTCTATCTCAATCATGTCAATGCCGCTAAAAATGGTCGGTATCACTTAATTTCCTCACCAGGCCCTGCGCTGGTAATTACTAAGCGATCCTGGTGCAAGTATCTTTGAGATGCTGTGAGAATCTGCTTTGCTGTGATCGATTTAATTCGCCCGGTATATTTTTGGTAATAATCGAACCCAAGCTCGAACCGCTGCATAGTTAAAATGGCATTTGCCAATCCGGCATTAGATTCCAACGACATTGGCATGCGGCCGATAAGATGGGATTTGGAATTATCCAGCTCTTGATCGGTTACAGGAGATTTTATAAATTGTTTTATTTCTTTCCGAACAAGATCAATGGTTTTTCCCACATTCTCAGGGTTCACCCCAGCTGAGAAATCCCATGTGCCCACATCTGACCAGGCACTAACACTGCTTGACACATAATAAGCCAATCCAGACTTTGAGCGAATGACACTCCCTAGTCTGCCCATAAGACCAAATTGCCCAAGTATGTTGTTACCGATAAATATAGGGATATAATCGGGAGAAGTCCGAGCGGGACTGAAACAACCCATCAGCAGGTCTACCTGGCTTTTCCCTTCTATGAATTTATGCTTCCTGGTGATGTTCGCAGGTGGAGGAGGGATCAATATGTTTTTTGATTGAGCGGTAGTATCAACTTTCCAGGTAGAAAAATATTTTTCAGATAGATCGCGGATCTCCTGGCCGTTAACCGCTCCAGCAACAACAATGATCATATCAGCAGGTGAATATACCTGATTGTGGAATTGAACAATATCTGATCTGGTGATAGATTGTATTGTTTCAATGTATCCATCAATCGGCTGTCCATAAGGGTGATCGGGGAAAAGATGCCGGTCAAGCAGAAGTGATGCCATCTCGGAAGTATCCTGATCGCGAATGGTGAGCCCAGCGGTCAATTGATTCCGCAGCCGCCCAATATATTCTTGGTTGAAAGATGGATTCTGTAAACTATCAGAAGATAATCGGAACAATAATTCCACATCCTCCGCGAGTGATTTCCCCCTGAACCATGCATATTGGCTGCCGCAGCTAAATACCAGATTAGCGCCTGCGGATTCCAATTGGTTGTGAAAGTCGGAAAATGAAAAAATCTTTGTTCCACGTGAAAGAAGGTTAGCAGTAAAATGAGCCAATCCTGTTTTTGCGGATGGATCAAGCACACCACCACCATTCAAGATTCCGATCATGTAAATTGAACGGGAATTCAAATTACTGAAACTGAGAACCGTTGCCCCATTTTCCAGGGTGAATGTTGATATAGTATCTGGGCCAGGGATGTTTTTCATTTTTTGGCTGTCCATTGTTAATCATTTTCCTTTTGGGATGGGCGGTAAATGCCGATAATTCGGTGGTTGGGGCTAAGATACTTCTGGGCTGCNGATAAAATTCGNTTTTTAGTAATTTTTTCAAGATTTCCAATGAACGCGTCGAACCAGGTGTGATCAGCAAACATGGATGAATACCCCATCCAAAATGCCTGATTTGTGATGCTTTCACTGCCATAGGCGAATGATGCCTTAGCTTGTTTGATAGCCCGGTTAATTTCTAATTGCGAGACAGAATTATTTTGAATGCGATCGATTTCTTCGGTAATGGATTTGATGATCAATTGAGCATCTTTTTCAGGTGAAGTAATTGCCAAAATATCATAGAGAAAAGGATCGATGGTTGCCTGAAGCCCGCCGGAAATATTGACTGAGAGGTCATTTTCAACCAATTTTCTGTATAGGCGGCTTGTCTTATTCGATATACTTCCGCCGCCAAACAGTGATAACGAGGCGGGTCCGGTCAGCAAGCTGTCAAGCACAATCAGCGCGAAGAAATCATCATCGGTTGCCTTGGGGGCTCTGTATGAGATCTGTACATAGACAGTATCTCCGTGACCTTCTACTGTAATCTGATCGCTTATGTTGATTTCAGTTTCGGGTGTTATCCTAATCTCTGGTAAAACACCTCTGACGGGGATGTCCTCATATTTTTGAGTAAGCTCTTTGATCATGTCCTCAGTATTAAAATCTCCAGCAATCGCGAGGACAGCATTCCCCGGAGTGTAATACTGCTGATAATGGTTATAGAGATCACCGCGTGATATCGTACGTAGGTCTTGCATTTCGCCAATTATCTGTTGTGCGTAGGGATGTTGATCGAAAGCAGCGGAACGAGTAGCCTCACTAAGGCGGAACATGGGTTCATTTTCATTTCCCTCCCGCTCAGAGATGATAACTGTCCTTTCCAGTTCAGTCTCTTTCTGGTCAAAGACACTATTAACCATTCGGTCTGCCTCCAAATCAATAGCAATCGAGGCCTTGTCGGCAGGAAGTGTTTCGTAGTAGGTTGTCCAATCAAGATGTGTCATTGCGTTCCAGTAACCACCAACTTTCGATATCGCTGCGTCAAGCACATTAATCGGATATTTTGGCGTGCCCTTGTACTGCATATGTTCTACCCAGTGAGAAACCCCCGTTTTTCCGGCAATCTCGTTGCGGGAACCTACTCGATACCAGATCCAATGGCTTATTAAAGGGGCATGATGAATTTCTTTTGTTAGGATGGTTAACCCATTCTCTAAAATATGTTTATTTGCTAATGAATTCATAATGTAACCAATCGGTGGAAATTTTCAACCAGTATACATGATTTGTGTGTGAACGACTACTAGTAATTTATAAGAATGAAAGCACGGAATGTGAAAGGTTCGGGAAAATAAAAGAATCAATTTAGGGAANAATATAGATNTAGTTTTTATCCGCAGATTTTNCTGAGGGCTTTTGGGTTCGGAATAGAGGATTCCGGGAATAAGGCAGCATCATGAGCATTCCTATTGCGATAAACCCCTCGGCAATTTGTACACCTCGAGCTTGCCATTCACCAAAGTAGGGAATAAATTCGGGTGTTGGATGGCTCCCCAGACCGAAAATATCCGCCAGGCCGCAAAAGACGGCAATCACATATCCTGTGCTGATCAGACGGACTCCCAATTCTGCTGCGATGCTGAGCTGATCACCTTTCCAAAGTCCGACCAGACTGAGATAACCGCCAATACAAATGAATGCTAATCCAACAAGCATGACAGCGATCTGGATGAACCCTACAACGGGACTTCGGTCTAAGAGGAATAATTCTGGCCTTGCCCCTATCATGAATACAAAAAAACCTCCTACCGCAATAATGAGTCCAAATTGAATGTGGCGGAGAGGAAATTTACCAGACGAGGTTTGTGAATCACCGTTTTTCCTGTTTGCCATAATTTGCATTTGCATATATTACAAATGCCCTCGGGTATATAAAGTTTACGTATCGCGGGTTCCCGCGGGCAGGAGGCTATTCTTCCGTTTTTTCTTCTGGCGATGCGCTAGAAGGTGGTTCATCAGATATTTCTTCTCCAGGGTCCTGTGATTCTGTTGAATCGTTATCCGATTCTGGAGAATTCTCTTCGGGTGTTTTCTCCGCACTCTGTTCGCCTACGGATTCATCTTTAGAGGAAATATCTTCGGTATCAGATTCGGGAACCTCCTTTTCAGGTGCTTCCTCAGTGTCTTGCTCGCTTACAGAATCATCTTTGGATGAAGTATCTTCGATATCAGATTCAGGAACCTTCTCAGAAGGAGTATCCTCGGTAGTTACTTTTATATCAGTATCCGTTAGTTCATTTTCAAGAGCTTTCAGTCCATGTCTGCGAACGCAAGCGATTCAACACGACGTAAGCTGAGACCGATACGGTGTGAATCTTGTTCAATCTTAATAATACGTAAAGTCACCTCGTCCCCTTCGTGCAGAATTTCCTTGGGATGGCCGATATGTTCATCACTGATCTCGGAAATGTGGATTAATCCTTCTATTTCGCTCGTGAGCCTGGCAAATGCGCCGAATTTAGTTAAGCGGGTGATCTTTGCTTCAACTAATTGGCCAACTCGCAGGTCTTTAATCTGTTCCTGCCAGGGATCTTCCTTGAGTTGGCGGATCGATAAGCCGATGTGGCGTTTTTCATTGTCAATACTGATGATCTTTACCTGAACTTCTTGCCCGACTTTAAGCTCATCTCCCGGATGCCGAATACGGTCCCAGGAAATCTCGCTCAAATGTACAAGGCCATCCGCGCCACTGATATTCACAAAAGCGCCAAAGTCGGCAAGACTTGTAATGCGGCCTGTGAGCACATCACCAATAGTGAGCTTCTCGATCACTTTATCACGGATAGTGTCACGTGATTCATGGACAGCAGCGCGTTCGGAAAAGATCAAACGCCTGCGTTCCTGGTCTACCTCAATGACCTGGAGTTTGATTTCCTGCCCAATAAGATCACCGTACCTTTTTTCTGGTGTATCGCCAACCATATCTGCTCTGCGCGAGAAACTGAGCTGGGAGGAAGGAATAAACCCATGCAGTTCGTTAAAATTCACTAAGAGACCACCTCGGTTATACCCTTCAATAATTCCTGTGAATGTTTCTTTTTCTTTCATTAGATTTTGCGCTTTTTCCCAACTTTCAGCTTCTAATGCGCGCACATAAGAAAGAATAAGGTTTCCGTGATGATTTTCAGGTATGACAACGAAAACTGGTATCTCTTGGCCGACTTCAAGTGATGCAAATACATCTGGAGGGATCAGTTCAAATTCCTGACCCCGAATAATGCCTTCTGATTTTGCCCCAATACCAACCATGATCTGACCGGGAGAGATCGAAGCGATTGTTCCAGTTTTTATTTCACCAGCTTGTGGAAGGTCTAAGCCGAGCCCTTCTTGTTCTAATAGAGAAGCCATACTGGTGATTTTATTGTCTTCGCTATTTTTCCCCGTGGTGTCGTTCCCGTTTTCTTGATTCATATATTTTAAATGCTCCAATACGATAATAAGATAGTTGTGTGATTATACGTGTTATTGAATAACTTGACAACCCTGGTAAATTAGATTGTTACAGCAAAGTAGTAATGTCCTATTGTAGCAAAGTTAAAATGTCCTATTGGAGGACATGGAATGCAAAGGACAATAACAATGACAGAAAAGGAATTAGAGCGAAGCAAAGCCATTCATATGGCCAACGAAAAACGGCTCACGCAAAACAAAGGGGCCAAACAATTGAAGATCAGCGAACGTCATTTTCGGAGGCTGCTGAGACGATATCGAGAAAAGGGTGACGCAGGGCTGGTGTCCGGTCACCGCGGCAAACCAAGCAACAACCGCATGGGAGAAGAAAAACGACAAAGCATCTTAGACTTGATGCTGACAACCTATCAAGGCTTTGGTCCGACGCTGGCGAGTGAAAAGCTGGCAGAGCGGGATGGGATTCAAGTGAGCAAAGAGACCTTGCGTCACATCATGCTGGAGGAAGGGCTCCATCGCGCGAAAAAGAAGAAAAAAGGCAAAGCGCATCCGCTGCGGGAACGGCGTGCTTGCCGTGGAGAATTGGTTCAGATTGACGGCTCATATCATGCCTGGCTGGAAGATCGTGCTGAAGAGGCCTGCCTGCTTCTTTTTGTGGATGATGCCACCAGTCAAATCTTAGCTGCCCAATTTGTCCCGCATGAGAGCTTCTTTGCTTATGCAGAGCTGTGCAAGACCTATTTTGCTGATATTGGCCGTCCGCAGGCCTTTTACACCGATAAATTCAGCGTTTTTCGTGTCAATGCGCCCAATGCGACCACCACAGAGGCACTCACTCAGTTTGGACGTGCCATGCGTGAACTTGGCATTGAGATCATCTGTGCCAATACACCGCAAGCTAAGGGGAGCGTGGAGCGCGCCAACGGAACTTTTCAGGACCGTCTGGTCAAAGAGATGCGTCTCGAACACTTTTCGAATTATGAGCAGGCCAATGCCTTTTTGCCAACTTTTATAGCCGTATATAACCGCAAGTTTGCTGTTCTCTCCCGCAGTTCTATCGATGCTCACATACCCTTAGACAAAGACTGTGACCTGGATTGGATCCTCTCTTGGCAGGATTCACGCATCATTTCCAAAGACCTTCAAATTCAATTCAAAAAAGTCATCTATCAGATCGTTACTGATCGCCCTGCTTATGCTCTCAGAAACAGAGCAGTCATTGTTGCCCAGAATGCTGACGGACAGATTGCCGTTTATCTCAATCGTAAACCTCTTGAACTGCGCATCTTCCATCGCCAACCCAAACAGGCAAGTGTCCTGCCTGCCAAGCACCTCGAAAAAACTTATATCCCGCCTGCTGACCATCCCTGGCGTTCTTATGGGAATAAGATCAATGGTACTCCTGTTCTTGCCCCTGATTAGGACTTTTCTACTTGGCTGGCTTTAGGACTTTTTAACTTTGCCTTGACAGATGATGAACTAATTCAATCCTGTGAACCAGTCTTCATGCAAGCGACCCCAAGGATAAATATTCTCATCATCGAACCAAAGGGAGATCTCTTTCTTTGCGGTATCCAACGAATCTGATGCATGAACAAGATTTCGGCTGGTGATGATTGCTAGATCATGGCGGATTGTGCCTGGGGCTGCTTCAATTGGATTTGTCGAACCAATTGTTTGGCGGATAGCTTCAACAGCGTTGCTGCCTTCCCATACCATAGCAATAATGGGTGAAGATGTTATATACTTGATTAAACCATCATAAAAAATTTTCCCCACATGTGCTGCGTAGTGTTCTTCAGCAAATTCTTTTGAAACGATCCTTAATTCCATGGCAATAAGTTGTAAACCGCGATCTTCAAACCTTTTTATAATCTCACCAATTAAGCTTCGCTGTACTCCATCCGGCTTGATAAGAACTAATGTGCGTTGTAAATTTTCCATGATATTCCTTTTAGAATGAAAGGTTGGTCTGGGCTTTTTCCAGTGCTTCCAGAGATTTTTCAAATAATCCTAATTTTTTATAAACCTCCACAAGAATAAGCCAGAGATCTACTTTCGCGGGATATTGACGGCAAATCTCTTCTAATTGAATTGCTAACTCTTTAAGTTTGTAATTATCTCTGATCAATTTGTTAAAACATTGATATGCAAACTTTATATTTCCGCTATCGATATTATTGAAAGCCTGAGTTACCAATTCTTCTGGATCTTCGGGAAAAACTTTTATCTTTTGAGTATCGTCCAAAGAACTGATAATCTCTTGGATATTCTCAATTTTATCGGCTGAATGCTGATTCACCCAAGTGGGAGGAGCTTGCTCGTGATCCAAGGAATCTAAGGAAGGATAAATTGGGGAATCGTGGTCTGTCATACCATCTGAACCGAAAGTTTGGGTAAAAGAGTCAATAGGTTTCGGTTGTTCTTCTAGTTCATTAAATACTAATCTCTCGGGAACGATCGGCTTTTTCGGGAAATCTTTATAATCTTCATTGGTTTTATTAGATAAGTCATCATCAAAAACCCACTCAGGAATAGTTTTTTCATCATCGGGGTCTTTTTGGATTGCGCTTAATTTTCTACGGAGCCTATCCTTTTTGGTGAGTATTGGAGGTGATTCTTGTTGATTTGATTGTGGGATATCTTTACCTTCATCACTAGGAAAAATCACTTCCTCATATGAAGTATCTGATATAGGTGCTCCAATGCCTTTATTTGATACAGCATCCTCTATTATTGATGCCCAATCCTCAATTTGGTTCTTTGAAGAAGGCAAATCATTGCATTGTGTCGTTAGTTTCCACGCTTCCTCAATAAAGTTATTGAAGTTTCCTATAGGAGTAATTGGTTTTTCTCTTTCTTCCACCATGATAGCAATGTCGGGAATATCATCAACTGAATTAGTGTCAGGTTTTATGAAAGAAAAATAAGGATCGATTTCTGACAGCCTTATTTTGTAAATTGTTGAATCGCTTGTTTTATCTAAAGGTGCGATCAATTTATAAAGAATAATTAGGGCTGGTTTGCAGTAAGGAAGCGTGTTAATGATATCAATGCAAGTTTCTACTGCTTTGATTTTCCTGCCAGAAGTAAAAAGCATGCTCGCAAGATGGATTTGATAATCCATTCGATTTGGGCTCTCCTGTATCCCTAAGCGCGCTTCTGCTATTGCCTGTTCAGCCAGTTGGCTGCGAGAATACATTTTTATAAGCGCACCGCGCGTGAGTCGAACCTGATCAGGTGCAACTCCGTCTTTTGTTTCTTGAAGGCGCTTGACTTCAGTTTGAAGGGATTCGTTGGAGGGTTCCATTTCATACGCACGCCGCATGCTATTTAACGATTTTTCTAGATTTCCGAAACTCTCAGCAATAATGCTGATCCCAATATGAGAAACGAAGTCATCAGGTTCAACACGTAAGATCTTTTCAAAAACTGTATTTGCGAAATCGAATTCCTGCTTTTCAAGGAAAGCTTTCCCTAAGAGTTTATAGACAGATATGTTTTTTGGATATTTTTCTAATAGATATTCAGCACGAGATATGGCTGCATCGGATCGTTGATTAATAATTAATTCTTCGATCTTCCTATAAAATACGCGCAGTGGAATCTTTTGCATAGTATCCATTGACTTTTTATTCTCCTAAATAATCACGTAATTTGCGTTTTATTGTAGGGTGACGTAAACGGCTTAGTGCTTGTGCTTCAATTTGACGCACTCGTTCGCGCGTTACGCCCATTTTCCTGCCTACTTCTTCTANAGTATATGCTTGCCCATCTAACAATCCATACCTTAATTGCAGGATGCGGACCTCTCTAGGTGGGAGAGAATCCATAACCATTTCTAAATGTTCCTTTAATAAATTATATGTAGCTGTTTCATCTGGTGCGGGTATTTCATTATCTTCAATGAAATCACCAAGGACAGAATCATCTTCATTATCAGTTGGAGTTTCTAGAGATAAAGGGCGTCGTGAAACCTGGATCATATTTTCGACTTTCTTTGGAAGAACGTCTAGAGCAATTGCTAATTCTTCAACGGAAGGATCACGACCCAATTTTTGTGTGAGTTGATGCTGAGTTCGCAGTAATTTATTAATCTGATCACCCATATGCACGGGAACACGGATCGTCCGCCCCTGATCAGCAATTGCCCGGGTAACAGCCTGACGAATCCACCAGGTTGCATATGTGCTAAATTTATGTCCTCGGCGGTAATCGAACTTTTTTGTGGCACGGATTAACCCAATATTACCTTCCTGGATGAGGTCTAGGAAAGGTACACCACGGCTCATATATTTTTTTGCGACGCTTATGACTAGCCTGGAGTTAGCTGTAACAAGATGTTCTCGGGCATCCCATCCATCTTCTATAAGCAATCTCAGTTCGGAGCGTCTCTTATTGTTGACTTTACCTATGGCAAGTTCTTCCCGCGCCATTCTCCCGCGTTCAATCCGCTGTGATAATTCAACTTCCTCCTCAGCAGTTAATAANGGAACACGGCTGACTTCTTTAAGGTAAAGGCCAATCGTATCGTCTGTATCAATATGTTTGAGATCGTCCGTGGGAGCTACTTGAGCTTCATCTGCGATCTCTTTCACTTCATCTGAAGAAAGATCATCTTCTGTCGGTTCAGGTGAAAGATCATCATCTTCTAAATATGGGATCCCAGCTGCCATCAAGGCAGCAAATGCCTCTTCCAGCTGGCTGACATCCTGCTCTGCCTCTGGAAACAAACGCAGAATATCATCAATAGTGATGTAAGCCTTCTGTTGGCCAAGTTCGATTAATTTTGAGATAGATGAAAATTGAATATTTTCATCTTCATCAATCTCATTGATTTTTTTTCTGCCCATGAAATAGTAAGTAACCTCTTAATAAATTGTGAAAAAAATATCAATCCGTGATGGTCAATAATCAGGATACACTTTTTATTGACAAAAATCAATATTTAGATTTGTATGAATGTAAATATTAATTCCGGAAGGATATCTAATTAAATGCACAAGAATTCAATATACAAANAATTAGAGTAAAAGTCAACCATTAAAAATATATTAATA
>JGI24724J26744_10001044_pt1 | contig 19341 bp, 18 predicted proteins | sample Cruoilmetagenom7_FD_26744 | JGI IMG/M metagenome (IMG submission 26744) | reverse complement strand
GCCATTGTTGCGTTAATGGGTGGTTGTAGTGACAGCACAGCGCCAATCGCGATAGCAGCCACCATGTAAAGATAATTACTCATTTTGATTCACCTTGTTTGTATTTACTTAACGCCACACTTTGCCACAAATTTGGAGCACAACGGAAAATTTATCCGACTGTGCCGCTTGTTATCGGCACATAACACCTCAATTTGCGGCAAGCGTTAACGAGCCCGGAAACATTAACTTCTTAGCCGTGATCAGCTCGACATCTGGCAAGTTATTAGCAACCTCTTGAACAGTTTTATACTGTTTGAGTGCCTGAATGACTATTGGTAGCGGATCCGCCCAGATCTCTGGTAAATCCGCCTCCCCTTGTGTTGCTATAGGAAACGCCAATTTCTCAGTTGGAGGGCTAAATTCAGCTGAAACTCCCTTTTTGTTACCTCTAGCATCAATGCGATACCAGCCATAAGGTTTGAGGTAAACAGCATTTAGGCCGTGCAAGCAAAACGGCGGAACATCAGTAATAGTTAAGCGTTGGTAGCATAAACCTGCAGGAATATTGTTTGCCCTAAGAAGTGCCGCTAATAAATGGCTTTTTGCATAGCAATAACCCGTGCCATGTTTAAGCACATCTGACGCTTTATACGTTACTGGATTTAACTTGTAATCCCAGCTGTGTTTAATTTCATCACGAACGAACTCAAAACATTCTCGAGCAATGTCTTCCTGCATTGATGAGCTTCCAGCTAGCGCTTTTGCGCAGATCAATATATCTGGATTTTCCCAGTCAATATATTCGGTCGATTCTAGATATTTTTTCATATACTCGAATTCATAAGGCGGCTAACGCCTTATTTAAAGGGCGCGCCGCTTTTTGCGCGTCCGCTTTGAAATGTTTGTTATGAGTTATTACTTAACTCTGCTAGAAATCGTTAATTTTTTAACAACACTATGCGTACTACCATCTACTGAAACTTCAGTAGACAGTTCAATATCGGAACCTAGTTTCGTAGTGAACTGCTCCTTATGCTTTGAAAATACGGTATAAACTGTCTACCAAAGTCGAGATTTTTATACTTTTTTATAGAGTCGTCCTGATCTATCAATACTGGATATAAACCATTTCACATTTACATCAAGGGCAAGCCATATTCACTCCATCACACATTTTTAAGCCAAATTCATCATTATCATCCTCCTCAAAAGATGCTGACTGCATTCTAACTATCGCATCTGCTGAAATAATAAAGCCTTCATTTGAATTGGCTCGATCGCCACATAATTGAACATAACTAGACATGCCTCCATTGGCAACGGCATTGACATAATATCGATTTGCATCTGCAAATTTAGGATCATTGATTGTTTCATAAATACGTTGATTAGTACGTTGATTATTAAGCTCACTTAGACTGCCAATAATTCTATTAACGAGCGGCACCATTAACTTATAACAATATTGCACTCGTATTTTTAATAAATTAGCATCTTGTATCGACGTTCCATTAGACAGAGTTCCAGGGCGGTACATAAGGTTGTCATTAGGGATTTCATAAATTCCATCCTCATTCTTAATTCCAAATGATGATGACTTAAATTGATCGCTTTGGGGGCTTATTCGAATTATTTTTGTATACGAATCTACTTCACTTTTTGCATCACGCTTTATATTATTACTATCAATTGCCGCATCAATATCAGTCCTCACCGTAGTTAATGATGCATTGCTAGTAAATAGAGGAGACATCCCTCTAATAAGACCGCGCCTTAGCGATGTATACGTTGCATTATTTACCGAACCGAGCCTTGCAGATTGAAAGACTGCATAATTTAATGTGGTTTTCGCTGAATAAATCAAACCAATTTGGATCGCACCAAAAATGAGTAATATAAGAACAGGCAGCACCACCAAGAACTCAACCATTGCTTGACCTCGACAACTACGAAACGGCACGAAAAAACTTAGTTTATCGCCTTTGTTGCCCGTCATTATCTCACTCTTGAACTGTATCGTCATTGAGCTCAATCTCAAATGGTGACAAGACTTGCAATGTTAGTATTCTTATCTTTTCATATTCTGTAGATGAAGGAGTAACATGTTTGTACATTTTCATAACCGTNTCAGCTAAGATTTGAGCTCTGACANAGGACAAATTATACCAAGCCTTAATGAAATTATTATCACGACTTAATGCCTGNTGATAAGCTTGCTCAGCAGATACATAATCTTTTTCTTTTGCGTAACAATTTCCTAATCTTAATAAAGCTTTTGTATCCGATATCATTGTTATCGATAAAAACTTATATAACGGTATCGCTTTTTCGCAGTTTCCCTGTTCGTAATAACGATCAGCTTCAACCTGTTTATTTAAAGTAAGCTGGACATCTTTAACTGAATTTTGAGCACAGGCCGAAAGGCTCAGTACAATACATAAAATAATAATTAATCTTGCCATACACTAGTATCTCCTAACCGAATATCTATATGCTTAATACTATCTGCTACGAGCTCCACCGTCACGCTTGCCTTTAAGCACACGTTTATTCGCCATGGTTTTATATGATTTACAAGTCCGCAGACTTTGTTATCTTTATCAAAATAAATCAAATCAAGGGCATATTTCATTCCAAAAGTATGAATGGAATTACAGGGGGCTATCCATAATGCTTGATTAGTTTGTAATTGTTTTAATANCAATAAACCACCTAATCGCTCCTTTAGTGTTTGCGTTTGTAGGGCTTGTAGTTTAATTATCTCAACATTATTTCGTGAAATGATTATGGTGCCATACTTCACAGCCCCCCCTGTTCAATAAACTTAACAATGATCGGAAATAGTAAAATCATAAATGTAAGAGGGAAGATAAAAACAACTAAAGGAATAACTAACTTAACAGGGGCTTCCATAGCCATTTTCTCTGCTCGTTGAAAACGTTCATCCAAGCGTTGTTCAGCCTGGATTACCAAGGTATCTCGCATGCTGGTACCCATTTTCTCTGCCTGATTCACCGCACTCACAAATACTGTCACATCTTTAAGATCAACTCGTTCCGCCATCCTACCCAGTGCATCAGATCTAGTTTGGCCCGAGTTAACATCACGAAGTACAATCCTAAATTCATTTTTCATCGCCCCTTTTGGGCCTTTCTCAACCGCTTGCTTTAATGCACCAGAAAAGTTGAGCCCGGCATCTACACACATGCTAAGGTAATCTAAATAAATAGGTAGTGATTTGACCACTTCTTTATCTCTTTTCCGACGAGAGTCTTTCACCCATGCCTCAGGTAAAATATAACCAATCAACGCTAGAATTAGTAATAAGCCGCCATTTATATCGCCTGAACTTGCCATCGGGATAACAGCTAACGCAGGTAATACCANAGCAAAGACAAGACAGACAGAAAAATAATCTTCTGCAATCATCATAAAACTAAGACCATTTTTTTGTAATTTCATATCCAATTTATTGAGATATGTGGAGGGGAGATGGTTGGCTATAAAAAAAGTGACTAACCTCACAAGCGGCCAAACAACCATCATGAAAGCAGGAGGAGGATCCATATATTTTCTATCTTCACCAGCCGTCATCGCCAATAGGATAGCAATAACCATAAGCGTGCTAGCCACTGCAGCACCCAGACTTAACCCTGCCAGCAATGCCAGAAGGTCATAACTTAAGTTTGATAGAAATGTCATAGTATCATCAATCATAATGCGCCCTTTCTTAGGTATCTATTGACGTGACTTTGCGGATAAACACATAGCCCAGCACTTGCATTGAAACCATGATCGACAAAATAACTAAACCTTCTGTCGTGGTATAAAGCTTCCTCATCGCTTCAGGCTCAATAAAGCTGAGTAAAATAGCCAAGATAACGGGTAATAAGGCCATAAATGCACCTTGAGCCCTTCCTTGCGCCGTCAAACTATCAATCTTACCTTCCATCATTTTTTTACGACGTAATGTTTTAGCCATCGTATTAATCGTTTCAACTAAATTACCACCAACTTCACGACTGATGCGAATAGCAGAGCTAGCCATAACAAAACTTTGCATAGGCAATCGTTGCTCAAGCTCAAGTAATGCATCCTCTAACGTCACCCCTAAGCGCATGCGTTTGACCAGCAGACCAAACTCTTGACTCAATGGCACAGGAGATTGCTCTGCAACAGTCTCTAAAGCCATATTTAAACTAGCCCCCGATTGCAGGCTACTCGACATCATAATAAATGCATCAGGTAGTTGCTCTTCAAACTTCGCTAAGCGTTTTTTTCTCAATGTTGCCCAAACAATACCGGGAATAAAAAACAACACCCCTAACGCACTCCATGTCACCACCCATAATTGAAACGAATAATGCAACAATGATGGTATTAATATCAGAGCAAGCACATTGATGAAAAATAGATTACTAGCATCTGTAAATACAAACATATCAGCTAATTGATTATTAGTATTTTTTGTGAACTTCTGTTTATAAAAAGCTGAAAAACTAGCAATCCAGTCACCTGAACTCGAAATAAGTCCCATTACAGCAATAAAAGTCAGCAACACAATGGCAGCCAGCAAACCAACACTTATCAGGTCTTGAATCATGATTTAAAGATACTCATATCAACAGCAATACCACGTGCTTGCAGCTCATCATAAAAATTGGGGACTGTACCTGTTGCCACAAAATCACCTTTAACTCGACCGTTTTCATCAAAACCATCTTGCTGAAACTTAAAGATCTCATTCAGTTGAACCGTACCGCTTTCCATTCCAGTAATCTCACTAATATTGGTAATTTTACGTGTACCATCCCCAAAACGAGATTGTTGAATAACTATATGAACTGCTGAAGCTATTTGTTCACGTATTGCCGATACGGGAAGATCCATTCCTGCCATCAATACCATCACCTCCATTCTTCGCAACATATCTCGTGGCGTATTGGCATGAGCAGTCGTCAACGAACCATCATGACCCGTATTCATCGCCTGCAACATGTCCAGAGCTTCACCACCACGACACTCACCAACAACAATACGGTCAGGTCGCATCCGCAAACAGTTTTTGACTAACTCACGAATCGTAACTTGACCACGCCCTTCCATATTTGCAGGTCGAGCCTCTAACGACACAACATGAGGTTGTACCAGTTTCAACTCAGCAGCATCTTCCACCGTAATAACTCGCTCAGCTTCAGGTATGTAGTTCGACAAGATATTCAATAAGGTTGTTTTACCTGAACCTGTTCCGCCTGAAACAATAATATTTTTTTTCTGTTCAACGCACATGCGAATAAATGTCACCATTGATTCATTTAGGGTGACAAATCGAATCAAATCTCTATCCGTTAATTTCTTATCTGAAAATTTACGAATTGTGATGCAAGGACCTTTTAACGCTAAAGGAGGGATGATTGCATTCACCCGTGAACCATCTGCCAAACGTGCATCAACCATCGGTGAGCTTTCATCGATACGACGACCTAATGGCGAGATAATACGTTCAATCGTCGACATTACTGCTGCGTCACTAGTAAATGTCACCTCACTTCTGGTTAATTTTCCTGCTTTTTCAATATAAATATCATCAAAAGCATTCACCATCACTTCCGTTACATCTGGATCGGCTAAAAGCACCTCTAAACAACCAAGACCAATTGCTTCATCAAGTACAATCTTGCTCAATTCTGCCTGGTTAATCTCAATTGGTAATTGAGTCACTATCGTTGCAATGACTTCCTCAACAATAGCTGATAACTGTTCCCTCACCTTAGCTGGCGTCAACTCATCAATATGCATACGCCGTAAATCCATCTGGCGTAATAATTCCTGATGAACATATTGTGCCCACTCCATATATTGCGAACGTAAATCAGTTTTTTCTTTGGAGAGTTGCTTATTGAACTCTAATTGTTGCTCTTCACTCAAAGTGTCAAGCGAAGTGGTCGCATGATCGCTGGCCTCAGTAACTACGATCTCATCAATAATTTTTACTTCTATTACATGGCCACCAATAGTTATCGCGTCACCTTCTAAAATAGGACCATGACGATCAACCGTTTTATCATTAACTGAGATACCTGCACCGTTACTCACATCTTCAATAAATATACCGGCCATTTCTCTAGTAAACCGTGCATGTCTCGGCGAAACTTTCCAGCCACGAATACGAAGGATCCCATCACGTGAGCTACCTATTTCACAAGAATCGGCGCCACAACGCACTGACTCAACCTCACCGCCTTTTTTATCTAAAACCTTTATCTCAAACATAGTCGTTGTCTAGTCCAGAAGGCCGTTTGTTTTTCTATTCTCGAATGTATTTACGAACTTATCGGCTTTAGAAATTTCAGCCTGATTAATACCTTCACCCAAATTATCCATAACTGTAGGCGTAATAAATATCACCATTTCAGTTTCACCTGATACAAAACTATTTGATCTAAATAGTGAACCCAGAATTGGAATATCTCCCATCCATTTAATTTGACTAGTAGATTTTTGTTCTTCACGTGTTAGCAACCCAGACAAGACTAACGTTTCACCGGGCTGTAACTTCACAGCATTCGTTGTTGAGCGTTTTTTAAATGCTGGTTGGCCTCCCACAGCATTAGCCAAATCGAGTTGGCTAATAGCAACACCGATGTTTGCAGTGATATTACTATACATATCCAGCGTCGGTTCGATATTTAGAATAATTCCATATTCTTTATATTCAACACTACTCCCATTTGATGAACTGGTTACAACAGGCACTTCCCCCCCTACTGTTAGGTCAGCTTCACCACCACTTCGTGAACTTAAACGAGGGTTAGCCAAAGTCAATGCTACTCCAGATTCTTCGAGCAAATCAATAATGGACGTTAACTCTGTTGCTATACCAAAGAAAGCAGCACCTCCTCTATCTGCAGTAGAATATGTATCGAATGCTTTTGTGCTTGAATTACCAGATAAATTAGGTAATGCAGCACCACCCACAGCAACATTTCTAGCCAAATTAAGAATAGGGCCACTAAAACTCTTTTGCCAATCTATGCCTAACTTTTCTGTCTGATCTTTAGCAAACTCTGTCACCCTAACATCAAAATAAATCATTTTTTCTTCAAATGGTGTTATTGCTCGTGCTAGCACTAAGATATCTGGGTAACGCTCTTGTAATTGCTTGACTCGTTCTAAATCACGATCTTGAATATTACCATCGATGACCACTCTTTGATCAATGACCTTGACCTCAAGACCAGGAATATCTTTCAAAAATGTTTTAATTTCTAACACTTCACGTTCAGTTGTGATTGTTCTTGCTAATACTAAAATATCGCTATAACGTTCTTTTAATAAGTTAACACGCTCTAAATCACGTGCTTTCAACTCACCATCTATAATAACGCGACGCCCTAATGTCGTTACCTTGATGCCAGAGACATCTTTAAGTAACTGTTTTACTTCATACGCTTCACGCCAACCATTGCTAGGCACAATAACAACCTGCAAAAGCTCACGATGCCCATCAGCAAACCACATTTGCATGGTTGTTTCTCCCGCACCATCAGCACCTAATACAACCTCGCCATTTTTCAATAGCGTTGTGCTCAACAAATCTGTTTTACCAACTGACATTCTCTCAACATTAGGAGCAGATAAAACCTTAGATTGACCTTCATATAAGGTTAATGATGTCGGTAAGATCCGCTTATCTTGAGCGTGAGCCATTGCCGCCATTGAAAGTAGACACAGCGTTATGGATAAAAATTGTGTTATTCCACTTGTTAAATTTTTCATAAAATCACTTTTTTTAGATTCAATTATTATTTGCCTCATTAATGTCATCATTATTCTTTCCGTACTTTAGTGACGGGAACAATTCCATCCGTAGCTGTTCCGCCTGAAATAAAGTCAATAAACTCAATTGCATATTGAGGCATTGTATCTTCGGCCTCTATCCGCTCTGGCATTTCAGCTTTTATCGTCACATTATCAGCAATCACATTACCATCAGCATCGACAACCTTCCCATCGATGACTTCACCAATAACATTGCCATTCTCATCAACCACTTTGCCATCAACGATTGTGCCAATCACATTACCATCAGCATCTCTGACTACTTGTTCAGCAATCACTGATACAGCTGTTGATGTGGATAAGTCGACCTCATTACCATTAATATCTAATGCAACACCTTTATCTACAGTACCAATAACTTCACCCGTTAAACTCACGGCTTGGCCATCTTTAATCTTACCGACTACATTGCCAAATTCATCAATGATTTTTCCATCCACAACCTTACCTATAATATTGCCATCGGCATCACGTACCACATCCACTACCTCAGCAACACTTAACATCGGATCATCAGGGTTAACATTTTCAACAATCGTACCTAAAGGGCTACCATCAAACGATACGGCTTTACCATTAACAATTTTCCCGACAATATTGCCATTTTCATCAACAATATTATCACCGACGATACGACCAATAGGTTTTCCATCAGCGCCCATCACTAAATCAATTTTTTTAGGCTCATCTTTTTCAAATAATAATTCGACGCCCACATATTTAAAGCCTGCAACACTGGTGTCTTTTGGATGTCTTAACACCGCAAACATTTCACCCACGCCTTCGGCCAGCTCCACTCGAGCAACTTGTTTCGGCGTTAAATTCAAACCAATAATGGTGAACTCCATATTAAATCCATCAGGAGATTTTTTGTTATTGCTGTATTCATACTTACGGCCATACATATCTTCCTTACCCGCCGCTAATACTTCTACATTTTCAAGAATAGGCATGACAATATTTTCAGGGGTTGTTCCCGTTCCCGTCGCTTGAGCTAAACCCAGTGAAGACAATGTGAAGTTACCCACTAAATCAATACGATCCCCAGGGCGCAATAAACCATCAAAGGAATCAATTTTATTCACCTTCACACTTCGTGATCGCCGACCTAACTCAATATTTTCAGAATATGTCTTCGCTGATTTTCCAGTAACCGCCTCCCATGTAACTGGCCTACCTTTTTGCACTGACATTAATAATGTTCTGTTCACCACTTTTTTAAAATCTTTTGCCAAAATAGCATTAGATGGTAAAAACTCTTGCGGCACATTTCTTGAAGCTACAATTTTAGGAGTAATAACACTCCCTTTCTTAATATCTACTTTGGGTACAACCACCGCGACTAAAGCTCTTTGCACTGGCTGGCTGGCTTTTCGATATTTAGTTTCAACTTGTTTCAAATAAAAAACAGTTAAAGTAGCCGCGGCAATACCACATATCACGGCAATAATTGTTAATCGAAGTCCTGATTGTATCTTCATACTGTTAACACCTATCTATATTAATAATTTACGGGGCAAGTTGACTAATAATGTTCTCTGTTGGGCAATCATTTGGCGCTAATGGAGCGCCATAAATGGCTGTTTGATTAAAGTAATCTGTTTTATCTATCTCACCTAGATTTCTACCTGGATCATTAAATATGGTGAGTTTTTCAAGATAAATACCTGCATCTGTTCCAAGTAGATTCACATCAGAATCCCAACCAGATACCATAACGGAACAAATGCCTAGGTCAGCCCAATAAACCACCTCACCGGTCGCTGCTAATGGACTAGAACTTACATCAGCAGCAAAAATAGCAGCAAAATATTCACTATTAAGAATTCGCCCCGCTTGAGGCTGACCATTTTTGACAACTTTATACGATGGTTCAGTACACAAACTCCCAATGTCCAGTTCTTGCTTATTAAGGCTGTTAAATACTTTATCACTGCTTTTACTTACATATGCCCAACTATAAACGGGCTTAGGGGAATTAGAAGTTGTAGAAGGACATGTCGTCACTGCTCGTAAATGCAGTACATTACCAGCTTCATCTAGCACAACATTATTTGAAATGGCTGAAATATTATTACCATTATTATCAGTAAATGTATTATCAGTATCAGAATAAAAACCGACAATATTTCCATTGGAATCAACAACACTACCATTAGGTAATAACTCACCATAAACAGCAAAACCATCATCACTAGTCACTTGATTGATTTCAGTCAAACCATCGGGGTTTAAACCGCCTCCTCCAGCTCCGCCTCCTCCAGCTCCGCCTCCTCCTACCGTACCTGGGCCCCCTCCACCAGTTACAGGTGTCCCACTTGCAGCAAAAGCACCATATTTTTGTATTGCTGAGATGGAACTTGAATAGCCGTCATAATTATCATGCATCACGGTTAGTAGTTTCGAAATACATTTAGTACGACCACCACCTCCGTTATCACACTCGGCATTCACTCCCCAAAATAGTGAAGAAACCAATGCCGAACATACGATCACATACTCAACCATTGATTGACCTTTTTGCAGACGCATCATTTAATGGTCTCTTCATTTATAAGCACTTGCGTCATATTACCTGCAGGCAAGATAACGATATTGCTAATATCAAGACCTTTTCGGAAGACGATTACTCGAGCATCTCCTTCAACAAAATTTCTATCAATGCTCCATCCTTTGTTTTGCATTTCACTTTGATAAAAAGAAGCAACGTCACTCGTACTCCCCCCTGCTGACAACATGGTTACACGTCCCTTTTTAGGACCATCACTCGTCACAAGATCAGAAACGACATCACTATCGGCGGGGGCTAAAATATCTTCTCCCACCTCATTATTAGCGTTAGCGGTGGGCGGATTGCTAATGATAAGACGACCACTACTTGGCGAGCCTCCTTTTCCCGCTAGTTGCACTGTCATCATGCATTTTTTAGTCAGCGTTGTTATTTGATGCCAAATACCAAATGCCGTGTCGTCATATCTCTTGTCCCATACTTTGTGATAATAATTAACCACTTGTTGATAAGTTGCATCAGCCACAAAACTGCGAACACTCATAGGACGATTATTATAATTTGCGTCATCCATTACGCCTTGAACACTCATTTCATCCATTATTGGAAAGTCGTCAAAATCACAGTTAGCGTGTACAGCAAAACTCAAGAATAGAATCAATGTTATAACGGCCGTCACAAAACTCTTTTTTCTATTAATCATCATAAAAATAATACTCACCAGATAAACCACCCTCAGTCACCGCCATCGGTGCCCCATTTTCTGCCGGCATAGGTTCAATTCCAACTGCAGCAAAATCTAACTTATTGATTGCGCTATTATTTGGTCCACCTTCCAGAGAGCTTGCAATCGTTATGACTGCATCAATAATGGCATTATCAAACAATGTTGATAGCACAAAATCATCTGCACGCTGTTGGTAATGCTGCAAACTTTGCGTATTCCAGCCATCTGCCAAAATAGCTGTACGTGCTTTTAACTTACCGTCCCACTTACTAAAAATAACATCTTCAATACCTGAGCCCCACTTACCAGTAGCATCACGATCCCAAACTCCCGTGCCGCCACCATGACTATTAGCAATATTTACTTGAGTCGTAAGGACTGGGCTAAAATAATTTTTAGTTTCATAGGCAAAGGTCAAGAAATCATCATTATTACCGTCCTCTCCGCCCAAAAATTCATTAACTGGGTCAGCGATAACCTTAACGCCAGTATTAATAGTATCAACGACTTTATAACCAATAGCAGGAGTCAAAGCACCATCCACTTTTCCAGTATCATCATCATCGTCAGTACCTAATGATGTTCCGCCATACATGGTCTTTTTACTCTGAACATAAGTCCAAATAGGATTGATATCACCCGATTCACCGCCTACATCTGCGTCAGTGAGCGGTTTCAAGTGAGCCGGACCATTTCCATAAAAAAAACGGTTGCTCATTGACTCCATCACAGCCGCATCACTTCGTGTTGCCACGCTCTCCCAATAATTTGTACTTTGTACACTTTCATCAGGTGCATCACCCTGATCGAACCACACTGTCCGTTCCCACGCAACATAACGAGAGGCTTGTTGTGTTTTCCCTTGCAGATCCATCAGCTTTCCAAAAATCGGCACAATGACAAAAAGCCCTAAGAAAACGTAACTCACCGAAACAACAAATTCAGTCATCGCTTGACCAGATTGATTATATTTATTCAATATCATCATGGCATGAAGGCATCTAAGTTAGGGAGCTGATTAAGCGCGGCATCTTTTGCTTGATCTGCAATGACACGTACCGGTGGTTCGATGATAGTATCAAGAGGGGGGGGTATTGTTGATGTCACATTGTCAACACCGACATCAACAATTCGTGCAGCCACTCCCGCTAATACCCACTGAACAATATCATTTGCACTTGCATTATCAGACAGTCCCTCGAAGATATCACTCCATGGAAGTTCTCCATTTGCGATTAATAATGAAATAGCCGTCGGCTCTTTTAAGCGCGCATCCCAAAAAGGGCTGTATAAACTGGCAGGTTCGTTGCTACCATCAGCATTTTTTTGCATTGGGTTCGCAAAATAAGCTTCAGCGGCACTAACCGTCATCATGGGACGCTTATCATTCCAAATTAACTCTTGGTTACTCGCCGAAATATCTTTTCCTTCAACCCGTGAATGCGTCTCAAGATCAAAACGCGTATAAGCAATATCACTTTGATCCCAGTCAGTTACTTGACCTGTTTTGATGCCAATAACATCGGAGTCACTTGTTTCAATTTCATCTAAACTTTTAGCTAAAGCAATTGTAAACTCGTAACTTACTCCAGTTTCTTGAAATGAAGATCCTAAAGAAAAAAACGATGGGGGCGCGCCGTAATTATCGGTCACATCAATAGGCCGAGCACCATACATTCCACCTGGTTGAAGCGTGGGTGAAGTCTGCCCCCAACCTAATGCCGCAATATGAAATAAATCAAATGCACCTTGATTGAGTGGATCATCCTCATCACCGCCATAGATGTCCGAGTCCATAGAGGGGTATCCCCAGTCAGCCATGACTTTCTTGGCATATTTCTTATCACTCACTAGCTGATGGGTAGCCCCAGCCAATGGAAGTCCTATCGGAATTTGCCATTTCTCATCNANCAGATCCCAATCTTTGCAACCTCCTAAAATGCAAACTTCAATATTGACAAATAAANCAATATCAAACTGAATGCCAAATGATGTAACATCAATAGATGACCAGCCGAGACTNGCCAAATCAGCATCTGTTTCAAGCCCCCCATCCGATACGTAAGATGTTCCACCATCATTCTTAATTCCTGCCCAAAAGCCAAAATCAACAATAATCGTAAGTTTCACTATGCCAGCATCAAGCACTAAAGGAATATGNAGTTCGGCTCGAGGAGGNCCCACATCCCAGTGTCGATCTTTAGTAAAGCCTTCTCGATTACGATTCACAATCGCTGCAAAACGTTGGTAGGCCGCAACAGCAGAATTTGCTTTCTCATTGCTATTCATATTGGCATCTTTTCCGCCAGTAGAATTATTCGCTTTTTTCTTAGAAATCCCCGTCGTGTTATCATTAATCATATTGTCAATAGTACCAAGCTGATCACCCAAAAAGTCAGCAACTAACGCATCTCCATCCACATTATCAGGGTTGCTGCCTAGGCTAGCCGATACAGCGGAATTCAATTTGACAGGGTTAACATTTTCACCAAAATAAGTAAGTAGGGTGTTCTGAGCAAAAAAGTACCAACCCACTGCTGGTGTATACATTTCTGACTTATCAGGTGAAAACTCATGGTCCTTCACCACATTTAAGTTCAATTCAATTTGAGCTTCTAAGGTAGATAGAGCAAATGCTTTTTGGGACATTCCTAATACCATATTGAAAGCTGAAATACTCGGTGGCCATACTTCAAGCAACCCTTTTATGGGAGCCTCAACGGCCGCTCCCATGATTTTCCATGGTGTTGTGATTACAGAAAGAATTGTCTGCATTGTCGTCGGTGACGGCGGAGCAATAGGTATTGTATATGCGGGAAAAGAAGCAAAGCTCGGCATCTGTTTATAATGCTTCGCCCATGAAAGCAAAGCAACCACCTGTCCTATTGATACTTCGTTTGCCACCATCGCCCTATTGGTATAGGCAATAAAGTTTAAATTACGTGCCGCAAGTTTGGCTTGAGAGTAAACGGCTGCATCAGCAGCATTTTCTATTTGAGTTCGGTTTTTAATTAACTGACCCTGATTGTATAAAATCAATAAAGTCATGATGCAAACAGCCATAAAAAGCAAGCTAAATAGCATAGCTTGCCCTTTTTGACGGCGTGAAAAAACAGATGTGATAAACATTCAAAGGTANAGAAGGTTAAAGTCAGCCATCCATGGCTGTTTAGCTTCTTAAATTTTATTGAGTCGCCTTAGTTTCAGTCTGCTTAAAGTCTGTTAACCCATAATCAGCAGCCGCTTCTGTTTTTGCCGCGGTTGCAGCTGCAGCTCCTGCGCCGGTGGCATCTCCTCCACCCAATTCAGCAGCCATATCTCCGACCTGTCCACGGACTGTATCACCGAAAATATTAAATACCGTTATCGCTACAATAGCAATCAATGCCACGATAATTATATACTCTGTCATACCTTGTCCTAACTGCTTTATTTTGTTGCTAGCCATCTTAATCCCCTGTTTTTTTATTGAAATAATATGAGCTTCAATCTGAACATCCTTAAACGCGATAAGTGCGTAATTCATGAAATCTTTTTCAAAGCGCTGCATCTTCGTATTACACGTACAAATACTGGTGTTTTAGTATGAGTACCGATACACTTTACACTAGATAGTTAATCGCTTTCTATTAACTTTAGTTAGTATCAACACAGAGTTTAATACTTACAATGAAAATACTTTTAGCTGATGACCACGGCTTATTTCGGGATAGCATGGCTGTTTGGCTTGAGCAATACTCAGAGCCAATAACAATTACACTTGCCTCGGACTGGGATAGCTTAACGATGCATCTAGACAGCTCATTCAATCTTATTATGGTTGACTTAGGTATGCCAGGAATGTCTGGTGTAGCCAGCATTTGTGAACTAGTAAAACAAGCACTAGGTACGCCTGTTCTGGTTGTGTCTGCAAATGAAGAAGCCCAAACTATTCAAGCCTGTCTCGAATGTGGCGCATCGGGTTATATAACTAAAGCAAGCGATGGTAAAGAAATCTTAAACGCAGTTACAATCCTTTTAAATGGAGGCATGTACCAGCCTCCTATCACCCATCAATCTAACTTATCTCTTACAGAGGCTAGTTTTACAAAAAAACAATTTGAACTATTAGCTCACCTCGCTGAAGGGTCTGCTAATAAAGCGATAGCCCAGAAGATGAACCTTTCTGAAGGCACAATCAAACAATATGTCAGCCAGCTATTAACCGAACTAAATGTAGACAATCGTACTCAAGCAGGCAACAAAGCTCGAAAAATATTAGGTTTCTAAAGTTTATTATTCTTCAATAAGTCCTAATACTTTTGATATTTCGCATTGAAGTCTCTGGCTATTTATAGGCTTAAGCAATAGGCTGCAGTGCTCTTTTGTAATGTCAGCCACAATAGAACGAGATGAATCACCCGTTATAATAATGGCTGGAATTTCCTGTTTATAATAATCACGCATAGCACGCACCGTATCAACTCCCACTTCATTATCTCGTAAACGATAATCAGAAATAATTAAATCGGGCAAAGGATAACTATCTTTATTAAGAATTCTAATCATTTCATCTTGAGAACTTATAGGTAAAACTTCACAACCTAATGTACGTAATAATGATTTAATAGCATCTAATATCCTTACATCATCATCAATTACAACAATAAACAAGCCCATAATATCAGCTGCGACTTCTCTTCTTTCATTTTCAATAACACCATTTATTTCAATAGGAATTGATAATAAAAACTGAGTCCCTTTAGCTACTTCACTTGATACTTCAACAGGAATATTAAGCAATTGAGATAACCGATTAACAATAGCAAGTCCTAACCCTAACCCTTTTTCCCTATCACGTTCAGGATTATTTAGCTGATAAAATTCAGAAAAGATATTCCCCAGTTCTGATGTGACAATCCCTTTCCCTGTGTCTTTTATCTCAATGATTACATGGTCATCATGTACCACCGTAATGATGCTAAGAAGACAATCTTCATTATGTTTTATCGCATTGGAAATCAAATTTCGTAACATCCTTCCTAAAAGGATCGGATCAGTTGTCACTACCGCCTCATCCAAAGAATGTTCAATAACTATTCTCTTACCTTCAGCCTGCGCTTCAAAATCCATACATATTTCTTCTAGCAATGTTGCTAGTGAGAAAGTGCGTGTAGTAACAACGACCTCTCCTGAGTCTAACCTAGAAATATCCATCAAAGAGTTTAATAAATTACTCAAGGACAGACTTGCTCCTGTAGCTTTACTCATTAGATCTATATGTTTTATTTCTACAAGTTGCTCTTGTAGGGCTCCAAGATAAAGGTCCAATGCATGGAGAGGCTGTCTTAAATCATGACTCGTCGCAACCAAAAATTGCGACTTCTCTCGACTCGCTTTTTCCGCAAGTTCTTTTTGAAGCTTAGACTCTTCATATAGCTCATTATTTTCGAAGCGAAGGCGAATAGTATCCCTTATATTTCTATTTGCCATCACAGAAAACCCCATTAATGCCAATAAATAAAGGATTACTAGGCTACCCGTAATGAAGAAATCACTACCCTGTTGATTGAATTGATGTAGCGAGAAAGGAAGTAGAGCGGGAATAAGAAAAGCATAATAATTAAGCAGATATGCCGACAAGGTAACCATAGACCCTGAGGCCATACCCGCTAGAATAAATTCAAATACTAATACATCATTATGAAGAGAAGGGTTCAAAATATAAAGAAGAACAACACCCCACAAAGTGCCCGATATAAAAGAAGTGAAGGAAAATAAATTTAACCAATACCCCGGTGACTTAATATGACTTTTGGCTCTAAATATCAGTATCAACCACACTCGCCCCAGAGTTAAAGCAACAACAGAAATAGCCCACACCACAAATAAGATTTTTTGTTCAACATTCTCCCAATAGGCAGATATAATAGGAACTATCAGCAATAGGGTGACAGCCAAAAGTATTGGAGATTGATTATAGACAATCTTACTTTGTTCACGTTTTATCTTATTATCATTCTGCATACAGTCAAGCCTATGAGTGATTTTTAACTATTTTAAATAGTCCTTTCACACTTCTTCAAATGTGTGTGGAAATATTATTAAATTTACATATATGCGACTAGACTCTATTTCGAAAATCACTTCGTTATCTTATGCTTTCTAACAATCTTATATAAAATATCGAAAATTAAAGATTAATATTTCAGGATGATAAACCACGGAGTAAGTCTTTTATTCCTTAAAAATACTAGTTAAATCCCCTAAGCTTTTTGGTGTGTCGACTAAATTAATTATCTGTTGAAAACTTATTCCCAAAGCCTAAAAGGCTCTCTATAAGAGACTCAGTCTCTTGAATATCCAAGCTTCATAGCATTACATATTCCAAGCTTACGCTCAAGGCTAGGTTTGTTTTGTGCCTAAATAAACAACTCAACTGTAATCCCCCCAAGAAATAAAGAGGTGACTCGATTTTTAAGCACGGGCATCAAGTGTTAAAGCAAGCGAATAAATTAAGCGTGGGTAAACTGTTAGAGGCAAAGGCGTTTTTGTTTGTATCAATTAAACTAGTACTGTTCATACAAGCAGCGTACTAAAAATGGCTGAGTAGTATATACAAATGAATATGCCTTTTTGCGGATGCAAAACTGCTGGTACGCGCTTATGGGGTGTTGAAGTCAGGCAAACCGTTTGATATTAATTATCAACAACAGGCCACTTAAAACCGGATGTATGCGTAGCCCTGCATTTGAAACTCGATCATGCGCAGATAAGCTCCAACGACGATTTTTACCTCCGGTAGAATATCTTCATTGTTCCACCCTCTCTTATTCATTGTCTGCTCGCAGAGCTCTATACTGATACCACACGTTTCACCAATGCTTCGATTATATCCCTATTGGGGTTACCCGCCTTTGTACCCTCGAGTTTGTCATATGACTTATCTGTCAACATCCAATATCCGGCAGAATCATGAAACCCCGCATGAATGGATCGATTTTCTTTCGCTATTGCCAATGAGTCGTATGTATCTACAAGCTTTTTAAGGTAAAACAGCCTCTGCCCGACACCCTTTCTCCAGTCATCGTTTTTAATTTGGTAGATGACTCGGATGGCTGAATAAAAATCGGATCATCACCTCTTTCAATTGCTTTGAGTGCATCCTTTCTGGCTTGTATTGCAAGTTTCTCTGCTTTTTTATCACCATGTTTGGAAACAAGAAACCTCTTTGTTTGTTGTTTTCCATTTTTATCTGACCAAACTGCTTGCCAATGACTTTCTTCAGAAACTCTACCAACTATTCTTTCTCTTCTTGATGATGTTCTGCTTACACCTGCGATTGGACCCGAGGAGCCTCTGTCCTTTAAATTAATATTATTTTTCTTATAAAAATCACCTTTATGATCTAGAGCTGCTTTATAAGCAGCATCCTTTCCGCCGTAATCTATATCTCGAAAACTAACTTGAGTACGCACTCCATTGGTTCTGATCGAAAATAGCCAACAATGGTTGTTTGGGCGACTTATGTTAGTAAGATATGTCATTTATTTTGAGCTAACGGCCGCATTTGCGGCTGGTTTGGAGCGCAGCGGAAAACCAGTCCGAAAATTGCGCTTGTTAGCTGTGACTTTTGGCATAAATACGATAGATCACTGCCATTATTAGACATGCAACCGCAGGAATAAATAAGGCCTTAAATACAAATTTGGTGTAAAGCAATGCGCCAGACGTACCACCCAAAATAAAACCCAAAATTATAAATAAAAATAGCTTGGCCTTTCGCCTATCAACAGCCTGCCCCTTGAAAAAAGAACCCAGCATTATGCCAAGATCGGTAAAAATACCCGTGACATGAGTGGTTCTAATAATTGCTCCACTGTACGTTGTCGCCAGTGCATTTTGAAGGCCACATGCTGCCGAAGCGAGGAAATGACCGTAAAACGAACCTGAAAATAAAAGCCACGACGATACACACAACAAGATACACTCAATGAAAAGCACTGTATCGTAATGCCTGCCTAGTTTTAGGGTTGAGCCGTGTAGTAAAAAACCTGATATTGATGCACCCGCCAAAAATGAAAACAAAATTCCTATAAGGTGTAATATCTTTTGGAACGACAGGCTTAACAATTCAGTGCCAAGTTGAGTTGCTGTACCCGACAAATGAGATACAGACTGGTGTTCAAAGCCAAGCAAACCGATTGCATTAACGCAACCCGCAATCAAAGCCAAAATGAAGGCTCCAAGTTCTACCCATTTAGGCAATTGTGAAATCAATGCTCAAGCTCTCCTTTACAGC
>JGI24724J26744_10001043_pt1 | contig 19346 bp, 18 predicted proteins | sample Cruoilmetagenom7_FD_26744 | JGI IMG/M metagenome (IMG submission 26744) | reverse complement strand
CAGTCTGGACCCACTAATTTTCCCGGCCCCGTAGCTCAGCTGGATAGAGCAGCTGACTTCTAATCAGCAGGCCACAGGTTCGAATCCTGTCGGGGTCACCAATAAAATCAATGACTTACACGTCTTTTCGCAAAGCCAGGTTTTCTCTTGGCGAGCACATGGCGAGCACCGTGAGCGATTTCGCGGTGAATTGTGGGATTTTCCCGTAATTATCACTCAAACCAAATTCGCTTTTCGCGCGGGGAAAAGACCATGTCGAATTTTTGTAAGCCATTTTCAGTGATTCCCTTGAAATGAAGGGGCGGGTTTTCTAGCTGGGTCTTGCGGCAATCTCCGCCAGCTCTTTCCCACGCGGGCGGCGAGGCCAGATTGCAAATAAAAAGGAAACGTAAAAAGAGCGTGTAACTTTTGTAACCTGTTACTTATATATGTAACCTATTGTTATTATTGTATTTTATGCACCACTAAGGTTACAAAATAGGTTACAGCTTTTTTTCACGTGTAACCTGTTAAGCAATTGTAATAAAACAATAATAAAAAAAGTTCTCCCAAAACTTGCGCGACTTTTTGCGTTTCTACACACCGGTCCGCCGTTATTGGATGCTTAGAGATTGAACCACCCCCCCTATAAAAACCACGTGCGCAAAAATCTGATTACCTACGCCGGTCCCCGCCTAGATAAAGCTGAACAATTGACGCCCCCGCTGCATCAATCCAGCCAATTTGAAAGGCCTCAGTACCAAACAATAACAACATCAATATCATCACCAACCCTTTGAAAAAATGTAAATATATTGATGCAACGGGGAGCGAATTACCCCCGTGCAGGAGGGGGTCTAGGAAGGACCCAAACGCTTGCACGGGCCGAAAGCCCATGTAAATGCCCCTGTGCTGCTTGGTGAGAAGGCAGGGCTTCCTTGGGCTTCATGGCCCGTTCTGTAGGGTCAGGCAAAATCAGACTGTGAAGAAATGCGCGCGACTAATCCCATCCCCTAGCGGGGCGCGGGGGTGATTGAGCTTTGTAGGCAAGCGTTGGGCAAGACAATGCATTCCCCAAAAGGAAACACCCCGCGCTGCGCAGGGCAGGCGAGGCCACCTGGGGCGCGGCTGGTGTGGGCAGGCTAGAACTGTGAGGGTGATAGCATCTTTGGGTTTATGTTCTGCCATGAAGGGAAAGCAGCCAAGCTTTCAACACCCGCTAAGATTCGCGCCATCAGGATAAACGCGGGGTCTTTCTGTTCTGTTTTGCTGCCGTCACTTCCAGCCATAAACAACGGCCCATCTTCTTCCCACAACAAAACCAATTGGCAGCGCAACCCTTCCAGTGATTTCGCTTGCATTGTAAGTATCTGGTCATACATTGCTTCTTTCTCCGCCCAAACCTCCACCATTTCCGGCCCTTCAAGATCATCGTGCTCGGGCGCAAGGGTATACCAGCGGCGCTTTGCGCGCTCCCAATGGGCAAACAAGCCCACCAGCGGGTCAATCGCGCTGGCCGCACTGGGCGAGGCGGTGACGCCCAGTGCGGCGCTTGAGGTTAGAAAGGTTCTGCGATCCATGCGGTGTGCTCCCGTGAAAGATTGAAGGCGTTGGGCGGGTGGTTATGCGGCTATCTTGGTTGAGGCGGCTTCCCGCTCCCATGCGGCGCGTTGTTGGGTGCGCAAGTCATCGAGCTTTTTGAAGTCGGAGATTTGCAAGGTGTCTTTGCACTCAAAGCGCATGATCTGAAAGCTGATCTCTTTGGCGGTTAGAACAGATTCGCCCGTGGCCTTTTTGGCAGCTTTCCAAGCGGCTTTGAGCTGCACCGCAAACACTTGGCGAAGTTGGCGCGGCCAGTAGCCCATAACCCTCATCATTACTTTGGTGTTCTTCCAAGCGATTTTCATAATTTCGGATGTGTTGTAGTCCATTTTGAATACTCCGTTGCATATTTACTTACCTTGTACTAACTATAGTGCATACACGGTATGCAGTCAATACACTGTATGCATTAATATTACAAGGTATGTGAAATGACACCAGTACAGTTAAGAATGGCCCGCAATGCTTTACGCCTTGGAGTAAGGGAGCTGGCTGAGTTAGCCGGAATTTCCTTCACAACGGTTAGCCGTTTTGAAACCGGAAAAGGCGGATTGCAGCACTCTAGCGCTGAAGCCATCCGCAAAGCCCTAGAAGCCCAAGGCATCCAGTTCCTCGATACCGGCGAAACTGCGCTGGGCGCGGGCGTGGCCTTGAAGGCGCAAGAGACAGAATCGTGAGCATCAAGGGGCAGTGCGCGTCCTTTGGCTGGACTACAAGACGAAACATAGAAAATATGTCACGCCCTTGCCCTAAATGCGGTGGACAGGTGAGCGTTCACGAAGAAGACCAAGAGACAGCAACCATCATGGTTGCTGTCATAGTTGTCATCATGGTTGTTGTTTCGCTTCTCTTTGTGTCGCTTGGAATAACCAACTGGTGAAAAACTGGGCGGGACCAGGATAGGAAAACGCAACCTAACGGTCTGCCTTTGCCAACTCGGTAAGCTCATTTGGAATTATACGCCGAATACGCAAAGATAGGAATCCGTCGGAACTGGCCGCACGGGCTTCTAAGGCGTGGTAAACCTGCAAAGCCCAGCCTTTTTCATCAGCAAGCTCAGTTTCAATTCGACCGTGTGAATATCGATTTCCGATTGCATGATAAACATAGCGCCAGTTTTCAATAGGAGAGCTCAACCACTCATCGACAAATTGCTCCGCGTCAATATGGTGTAATATGGGAATGCTAGCGTAGGGGTTTTCCCCATTATTCGTAGGTGAAACTTGCTCGAAGAACTCACTCGAATCCGATCGAACCATCTCTAGTAGGCCTTCAATTACTTTGGGGTATCGCTCTGTGAATACCTGCTCTCTAGCGGCAATAAGATGGTCCCAAATTTTCTTGAAATAAGGCTTAGCATTCTCGGTAACCCAGTAGCCATGCCCCTCGAATGATCTCTCGAAATGATCATACCATCGCCAATCGGCCTCTCGCGGCGGGAGTTTTTTTAGCTCAACCAAATCGTCGATATAGGAACAAGACAATTTGACCACATCATCAAGCGATCCATCTTGAATTCCATATTCTGCCATCATCAGCTTAAGAGAGAAAATGTGCAGTATTTCGCCTGAAATCGAAACACTTCGATCGCAAATTTGCTGCTCCATGCTCGCCAAGCCCTTTTCTACCGCCGCGTCTTCTAGCTGGTCAAAATCGATAACTATTCTCCAAGGAGCCAGTTTTTCTGGGTCAATAAAATAGGACGTTCGGTCTAACGAATTCTGAATTTGATCCGAGGGATAACAACCTTCAATGAACATAGAACATAACAAGCTGTCACTCAGTAAGTTGCTTTCTAAATCGACCATATTATATCGATCACTGGCAACTATAAGTGCAGGTTTTTTAGGGGTGCTCTTCTTGGTATCTTGAGCCTTCATCCTATAGATTATGTCTACCCCGCGGCGGTGATATAGATCTTTTTCGTTTAGCCTCGCGCCCCTTATTTCTATATCAATAGCGACAAATAAATTTACGAGCTCCAACATCGCATCGGATTGGTTTGTGTGCTTCTCTGTTAGCGTTCCAACCAATCTCTCAAGATCGCGCACAACGTGGCGTAATATTCGCAAAGATCCGATTTCAGAAGATTGAAAAACCTCAAGAATTTGCGTCTCATATTGCTTTATAAAAACCCTTGCTCGCGGGTTACCTACCTTAAGAACAAAAGCCTCGAACGATTCAGATATCTGAGGCTCAACACGGATGGTGTGGCCGAATGCTTTTTCCTTCATTTTCTTAAATTTCTTGGTCATTTTACGATCGTGGGCAATCACAATGACCCGAAAACCCTTATGTTCAAGATACCAATTTATTGCTCCTAAAGCATCTTTCAGTTCGAGGTTGCTACGCTCAAGGTCATCAAAAATCAAAGTTAGTTCAGGCTCCAATTTCAACTTAAAAATAGCGTTGAACAAGCTAGGGCCTGCATTTGCCAAGGAAAGAAGCCCGCCAACGGATGCTGCAGTCTCGCTTGCTTTGTCCACAGCACTAGAGGCAGCGGCCATTTTTGGGGAAGCAGCTGCAAAAACCTCTGCATGGAGCTGCTCAACAGTCGTTACACCGAAAAGGCTAACATAGTAGCGCTCCGATTCCGGCAAAATTTTCTTTACCTGATATGTCTTACCAACACCCCATTTACCGGTGACGAGAACGGCATATCCTGGCTCGGTGAGCGTTTTATAGTAATTAATGTATTCTTCGAGGTAAGTTGACATCTTCACCGGTTCCTTAATTGAGTTTCCGTCTAGCTCTGAAAATACCGGCTTGCTAAAGCCGTTACGCCAATTAGTTATCCTCGGCAAAATTTGTGAAATGAAATGAAAGATGCCCATGGCCCTATTAAGTTTAGATTGCTTCCATTTAAATTCGGCTTTTTAATTCAGCCAAAAGAGGGCGAGCAGGTTTTAAACCTCTTTGCCTTGTCGAACCCTTTGCTTTCGGCAAGGCGAATGCCTCACGACCTGCATCGGTTATACAATACCTTATATGAACTCCTTGAATGAATTCCTCTCCGGCGTACAATTTCATCCAACCGTTTTCCAAGAGGCCTTTGATAGTCTTCGGTCCAGCACCAAATATTTTGCCTTCATATTCCCAGTCTACGTGAACAAGACATCCCAAAGATTTCCGTTCGCGTGCCGTTGGAGTTTTCATATTATTGTTCCTTCTTGGTTATCGGCAAATACGTCTTCTAAGTGCACGTTCGCACGAGACACAATAGTCTCAATATCCGAAGCATCCGCGGCGCAAAAATCACTGTCCACACGCGCTACCTCGAGCAATTCTATTCTTGGATTCTAGTCACGATACTTGGATGAGAAAGCAATGTGGGTGCGCTTCACAAGCATGAGCAAAGTTAGAAAGAAGTGAACAACAAAGACCACCAAAATAGCCCCTTCAATCCTACCTGACAAGCTGGCAATCAGCATAGCTACGAAGATCAGTAGCGAGACGCAAGACAACAAGATCAGATATGAGACGTTATAATTTACGTCAGCAAAGAATTTGCGATCTCGGCGGAATCTTTCTTCTTCCTGTGCTCTGGAGGTTTCATCTTTCCCGTTTTTAGGTGCAGTTGGGGATAGGCCGTAGAGCGCCATCTGTGCACTAAATAGCAGAGCAGCAAAAACCGAGAACACGGCTATTAGTGCCCCGTGCACTTCATCTGGGAGCGCAAATGGGCATAGAAAGTATAGCACACCAAGCGCAATCGGAACCAGATAGAAAACCGCAAAATCAACGACGGATAATTTCTTTGTGCTATCGTCATAGAGGGTCGCGAAGTGATCTTTTATCACAATGAGAACGTTTATTTTTTTCATACCTTACCTGCTACGATGTCTGCAAAAATCGTAGCGGTCTCTGAGCTAATCGATTTAAATTTCGGCATCCCATTCACTCCCCGTTGTACCTGTTCTGACAGGTCAAATTTACCTGCGTTTCGGCTAGTGCCAACCAGCGTGATCGTGCGTCTTTTCCCACCCACCATAACCTCAGCAGTTGCTTCGTCGAAATGTGTATCGTTATACTCTAACACACTTCCTGATGCAGCGGGTTTAACTCTGTCAGCGAAGCTCTTCAGCATACCAAGGTGGGACCGAGGTTTCGCACTGAATGATACGCCTAGATCGACTAAGGCTCCGGGGTCTCCAAGTTGGTTTTCAGCAGCATCACTTGAGTAATTCCGCTTGGTCAAGCTCAGTTTTTTGACCTCCGCGACTCTGTATGAAGCGATTTCTCCCGGCGCGACAGGATTGAATAAAATGCGATAATCAGAGTTTATCTGCCGAAAGCCCGAAGCCAGAGCTTTCTGGAAGCGCCCAACACAAGACCTTTGTCCAAACGTTTGAAGAGCCAGCAATGCATAATCACCACTATCGGGGACCCAGAGCCTATAATAGAGCGGGAAAATTTCTATATCGCTAATTTTTCGTTTGTACTGTGTGGAACGAGTTTCTCTATCAACGATGTCAGTTGCGAAGCCAGAGCTACCATACATAATTGAACCTTCGAATGTACCGCCATTCTGGTCGTTTGGATCAAGATACCAAGGTCGTGCAGTGCCGCTCTCTTCATCTTTGGCGCTTTCATACTTTTTGATAAAGTGCGGAACTGTCTTGAGTAAACCGAAACCATCGCCGCTTCCCGAAAACGTGATTTTTTTGTTCTTTCGCTTCCTATACTGAGATATAGCATAAATATGCAGGCCAATAGAATTATCCAAATGAATTTCTCCATATTCGTGATGTTAACGAGTCTAATCAATTGATTTATATTACATCTATAGTTGAGTAATTGTCGAGAGACTTAAACCCAAGACTGGTCTTCAACGCGACACTAATTCAAAGGTGCCCGCTTTTTAATGTTTGGATAGTACTTTGATTTAAGCCAACAAAGGTCCGCAATCCGCCCATCTTAATAGTTGTAGCAAAACAAAACTGCCATATTTGCATTAGGATTGGGAGCAAGTATTCTCAAGGAGCTTGTTAGCTCTCTATCTTACTTCTACCACCAACAAACCCCTTTAACATTTGCAAAAGCCAACTTCTCGGCTTCCCCCCTCGTCAGCCCTCCATGATATTCCATAATCGCCGCCCTTTCCTCAGCGGCATCCCATGCGGTGAGGGCGGCTAAAGGGGTGGCCGTGGCATCTTCAAGGCTGGGGCGTTGGGCTTTGGGGCGGCGCTGGCGGTATAGACCGCCTCTAGCGCCGCCCAGTCGATCTTAGAGGGCATCAGGAAAGCCCTTGCCCTGCCGCCTTCGGGTCAATTTGAGCCAGTTCATCGAGCGCAAGCAAGGCATCGCAGTGCATTTCTGCCACGCCTTGCTGTCACGGCCCATTGCGGTCACTCATCGTAATCGCGATATGCTGCGGTGCGGTTCGTTATTCCTGACATTCAGCGCGGCTGCGAGACGCGTTATCGCCCGAATTCACTCACGTCGACTGGGCGGACTTTAAGCGTTCGTATATCCTAAGCGTCTTGCTTACCAAAGTTGCCTGCTTTTTTGCCGTACGACCTCAAATCGCTGGAACGCTAGACGGGATTTGAAAATTTCTACACTTCTGTCCGACACGTTAGTCGCGATGTCTGACGCTTTGATCGAGGAATTTGGGCCGACGATAACTTCCTTCAATTTCATTGAATCTGAAAAAGAATGGAAGACCTTTTCCTCATGCAAAACACTTCGCGAAAAAGTGACCAGTAGCCGGACTTCTTCTTCGTAGCTCCAATGGATAAATTTCGTAGCAAATAGATCAACCATTTGATCTTCGCCAACATGTTCAAGAAAATTGCTTGGTGATAAGTCGGGATAAAGCCTTTCTGAAACGTACCTTACATCTATAAACGTGTATGGATCGACATCGAATCCGTAGCAAATTCCAGTGTGGTTCTTAGCATAATGTGCCCACATCACCGGGTTTCGCCAACTCCTGCAAAAACACAGCAACCCATTTAGTTCATCCATGTAGGTGAGCCAATTCCGAAATTTCTGTCGTATTTCCTTATTTTTCTGGCTAAAGGAGGCAAGTTCGAACGGATCGTTGCATTGGGAAAACCGAGACACTTTTAGACTTTTTTGCTGCAGGTTTTCCAGAGCAAACTCAGGCGGAGTAAAATAGTATACGCGCTTCATTGGTACCATGTATGTGCCTCAACATGTGATTACTGATATGCGATCAAATCAGAATAAACATTATTGAGGAGGTAACAAGGAAAGACCTCAAAGGGATCGAACTAGCAATTCTCTGGGCCGCAGCTTTTTCTTCCGGTGCCACCAACACGAACGATCCAATCTCACCATTCGATAGACCGATGAGACTATGCAGTGCTGCCCGCGAAATCGGACGTTGGTAGGCTTGCCGCAACTTTGCTTGTTACGTTTAAGATGAACTCCCGCACTGTGACAGCAACGCAATTCACTTCGTGCCTTCTACCTTAGTTTTAAGCTTTTTGGCAGGCATAATTGGCTTGGAAACATCCAAGACAACGATTTTGGTTGCGGAAGAAATGGCGCGCGGGAGGTTAATGTTAATCGCCAACAGCATTTCCTTCGCCGTTGTCGGCCGCTCACCACTAACAGGCTTCGGGATTGTTTTGTCTCGTACATTCCCGTGCCAGAGTACAAGATAAACACCTGTGCCATCTGTTCTATAGTTTTCTGAGTAAATCTCCAGCTGATCGCACGCGGCAGTCCATATTTTTGCGTGCCACTGCCGTTTGATTTCGACAGGGAGATCAAATTCATCGCATGTTAGTAGCAGATCCACTCGAGTTTCGTTAGCCATTGCCCCTTCCTTGTGAACGCGAACTCCATAAGGCTCCATTTGTTGCTCTAGACCGTCCAACAGACGGTCACGACAGTAGTTTTCTATGTGGGGGTCATCACCATTCCAATACGTTAGGAAGGTATCTGACTGACCAGTTCGAATTCGGGATTGGTAGATTTTGAACTCTTCTAGGAACAGCATTTGAAGATCTGAAACGTTCGTCGGCCTTCGTGAAAGCAATACGTTACGAACATCCGTCAACGAAACTGTCGAATGCTTGGTTTCCGCGAATGCACGTTTCGCGTTGGCCAACGTGTGAAGCGTATGGTCTTGGTAGCCGCCCATCTCACCCGATTGGGCAAATTTGGCAAGTTGTTTCATTGCTCCTTCTGAATTGAAATCACATAGCTTCGTTATGAGGTGGCGCAAGAAATCTGTCGCATTCCATGGGTTGCTGTCCCCAGACGATCCATCTGAAGGACGGTCTGCAACAGGCCAATGTGATATAAAACTCTCTATTAGAAATACTATCTGATTAATGCTAAGCACTAGTTTAAATACCTCTTCGTTGCGACGATCAGAAATAATCGAACGAAAAGCCCAAATATGCTTGTTTGATTCCTTTGCAAACGCGTCAATATCGGAAAAGAACCGCTCCAAATCGACAGCAAACGCCGCAGCGTGCCAAGCCTTCCTGTGTTCGTCGCTCGGCCAGATCCCTTCTTCAAGCCGAACTGAGATCAGATCTGCGAGACGGGCTACGTCACCAAATCGAATAGCCACCTTCAGAAGGCTCCAAACAGCACTTTCAGAAGCGTTCTCAAAGTTGGTCAGCCATTCGATGGAAAGCCTCGGCATAATATCTGAAAAAAGCGGTTCGGTTGTGACTCTATAGAGCCCCGAGACATGCTGCTCGCCTTTTTCCAAGCTCGGTTCAATGCTATCTTTCACAAAACTGAGTTTGATTTCTGCATCCGCAAATAGAATTCCCTCAAGCTTTGATTCCAGCTTTTCAGAGGCATTCCCGGAAAAATGCATTCCCCATCTACAAGCTGAAAGCGCGCACAGTAGGGTTTCCTTGGGGAGTTCGCTGAGGCTACGGTTATCTTGCACGACTTGTACGCACAGAGCCAAGGATATCGTTTCTAGGTAATAATGCTTGTTTTCTTTTGTGTGTAAATTTGCGCACGCTCGTACGGTTGGAATATCCTCTCGCCCGCCTGCAGCATTCAACCCGGCAACAACAGAACTATAATTCTCTGTGCCAACCATTTCCTCTATTTTTTCACGGGAAGTTTCAGATTTTCTAAACTCGGAAAAATGCCCTAACGAGGCTCGAGACGCGTCATATAGTGCGCTCAAGTTTTTGCCCTGCTCCATACTTTCTCGCTCAATCGAAAAGCTTGCATGCCTCTCACGCGCCCTTAACTGTAGTTTTTTGTCGGCCCCTGCGCGTCGTATTTTTTCCTCTTTTTCATAGTCTCGACTTGGTGGAGACAATAGTTCATTTAAGATTAGTTGAAGTTCTGGAAAGGCTTCTGTATGCATCCTAGCAAGTTCTATTGCACTTCCGTCGAAGTCTCGGTTAATTTGTGCCCATCGAACCAGGCTCTTCCATCGTTCTAACCAATCTGCTGGTCGATCATTTGCTTCGAGCAATTTTTGCATGTGATGTATCACATCTGTTTCTCGAAGATGAAGGCCCGGTGAAATCTCCGACAATCGAAAAAATGTCATCCATCCGTGGCGGTCATCCTCGGCGTCACTGAATGCAAGAGTCTGAATTTCCCGGCGAATATCTTCGTGTTCGCTGAACCAAGCCTGCGACAACTTTTCCCACTCAGATTTTTGATAAGAATGACCACTCAGCGATGAGAGCATAGGCCAAAGTTCTTGTGCGGTTGTTTCAAAGTCACGAGACAAAACACGCGGAAGAAATTCAAGTAACCATTCTTCGAGACCTTTGTGTATTTGACGGTTGTCAATGGTTTTTTCTTCTTTCGGGATGCTCTCTGCTATCGATTGGGCGATTTCCATAACCTGCTTGTCGGATGCTTTCCTCGAAATTCTAAAGCCGATTCCGCCGATATGAGATCCATCATTTTTGTAGACTGCATTTTCATATGCTAACAAGTGTTCAGCAATCTCACTCCCAGAAAACAGATCAATGTTGTAGGATATCACCTGATCTAGTGAAATCCTTAAACTCCCAACCGTCCCGTTTGCCAGCAGTGAAGCTGCAAATTCATACCAACCAACGGTTTTCGCACTACCAGCCATTGCGTCTACGGCAGAATGTCTTTCAATCGGTGACACGTTGTCGTTCAGTGCAATATTGCTGAGTTCATCAAGTATGGCATCAGCCAACTCTGTTCCTTTGATAGCATCCATCAGGGTGCACCTCAGCAGGTAAGGCGTATCGCTGCTAGAAACTATACGAACAAAATCACTTTTAATCGACAAGCGTCCAAGGCTGCGCCCAAACTGTGTATGCCAGTCCTGACTACGAAAAAATGGGTCCGTCTCCGCGAGATTCTGCAGGCTATTCAGAAGTTGAACGACTTCCATATCCGAAAACTGAGACAAATCCCCGTAACGCAAACATCCATAAGGATCCTTTGTTATATTTTTTGTTCTGGTCGATTGGTCGAGCGATGTTATCCATGCATGCAAGCCTCTTAAGGCTGGTGGCACCACGCCAGTTCCCAAAGTCAGGTAATTCAAGACACGTGATGGAGACATTCTGCGCGGATTCGCTACAAACTCAGCAGCCAACCAACGACCAGCCAAAAATTCTGCAACAGTTCGGTGGATGGGTTCGACGCTTGCTCCCTCAACCGCGCGAAATAACTTTGTCTTGCAAGCGGAAGTAATCAAGTGCTCAGGATATTGTTCACTGGCTAAATCTGACGGTCTTGGGATTACTTCAGTTGACTTGCCGCCAAGGGAGACACCACGACAGCCGGATATCAGAAGTTGAGCACCCACCCATCCTGATACAGCAAGTAACTGCTCTGCAGAAGGGCGGGTTGTATCCCTTTCTTGGTGAATTTCGTTATCTTCTGCCGCCATCACCAAGGAGGCGGAAAGGAACAGCTCTGTTTTCGTTTTGGGCCAACCGCTTGTTTGCACAGCTTGAGATAGCATTTTCAGGGTTTGGGGGTTTCTAAGCAGCTCAGACGCTTCATTTTCTTCAGCATCTCTCACAAATTTTTCAGCATCACCGTTGAAGTCAAAAGTTGGCAACAAGGCAACGACTTCATCGTCGGTTAGGTCGGCAATATGAGCGACCCGCGCAGACACTTCAAACGCCTTTTGTATACGAGGATCAAACAAGGAAGAACGCCATTCGTAGGCACGGCAACTAATGAGCCAATTCGAGAAACTAAGAGCGGAAATTGTCTTCAGAATATTTATAAACGCTTTTGGAATCTCGTCCGAAATGACTTCATCTAAACCGTCGATCACCAATATTTGATCGTCAAATTCTGGTCCATTGCCGAATAGTCCATTGGCTAGGTCTTCTGCGTGTACAAATTGGCCGTTGAGCAACGCAGCGATTTCTTCACAGGCTTTCGTTTTTCCGCCACCTGGTGCAGCCAACAGAATCTTGGGGCCATTCAGGTTGGCAAACTCAACATCAGCTTGGGGAGTAAGTGACCCGTCGTCTTTTGATACTTGAAACTGTCTATTTATATACATGGTCGCTCCGGGAAGTGCCTAAATTCATCGTTTAGAACAAAACCCTACTATAGGCAGAAATTGCTATTTGAGCCAACTCTTCTAGCTCTTGTTTTAGGTGCGTGACTCCGTCTCGTATTCGTGAGCTTCAATGTCTGTGTTTGTGGCTTACGTCAATTAGATCCGCTTATGAAGCTAGATCCGCTTGTGTAGCAAATGTCGGCGCTACGCCAAATAGTCGCTGAAAATAGAATTTTTGGCATTTTACGCTGGCAATGGCGGCTTTGGCGAATCGCCAATCTGCTTTCGCAATAGCGGCAAACGGCAGCTTACCGCCCTTGTCGGGGATGATATCCAGGTAATTCCTCAGCCTTGGCCGAAACTAGAATGCAAATTTGCACAGGTGGCCAAGTGGCTCTCAGTCTTATTCCTTGTCCACCAACCTCCTTGACCACCAGCACACACCCTTCACTCCAGAAAATGCCAATGCCTCCGCCTCCTTCCTCGACAGCCCCCCATCGTACTCCATAATCGCCGCACGCTCCTCAGCTGCATCCCATGCGGTGAGGGCGGCTAAATGGGTGGCCGTGGCATCTGCAAGGCTGGGCCGTTGGGCCATAGGGGCAGCGCTGGCGGCATAGACCGCCTCAAGCGCCGCCCAGTCGATTTTAGAGGGCATCGGGAAAACCCTTGCCCAGCGCTTCGAGGTTGATCTCGTAGAGGCGTTGCTTGCTGCCCAACGTGGGTACATGGTAAACTTTGCTGGGTTTATCGGCATGTGCCACAATCACGCCGATATCTACCAGCCCCGCAATCACGGTGCGGAAATCCAAACCGTTCAACAGGGTTTTGAGCGGCTCAGGCAGGAAGTAATAAGTATACTGCAATTCTTCCACTTCGGGATTGCCCTCGATCTTGGCAAAGCCCATGCGGTTAAGAATAACCATGCGGTCCGAATTACTCTTTTTCCAGCGCTGGAATTTCGCGCCACCATCAATCTGAATTGCTTCGTCAATCCGCTGCTTGGCATCTGCCACTTCGCTAGATCCGATCCCACCGCGCTCCTGCACCCAATCCTTGAAACAGCGCTGGGCGGCGCTGGTGGCCTCACCTTGCTTCCAGCCGGAAATTCCTTCGGCAGTGGCCAGCTCCCCCGCCGCTGCCAGCAAGGCAAAGCGATCTGCCACACGGCTGACTTGCCCGTCCGCCCCTTTGGGCACCACCTGTTTTACAAATTGCTGGCGCAGCTTGCTAAGTTGGGTGCGGGTGTTTTCTGCATCTCCAGCCAACACCTTTATCCATGCCCGCGCCGCCGTGCCGTAATACTTGCCCACCGCCGCGCTCAGGCTTTGGGCAAAACTGGCGGGATCATTGGCCTCATGCAACTCTTCAAATAGACCCATATTCGCGCCCGCATCGGCGCGTAGGTCAATCACCCGAACCCCCATGCCCGCCGCCATACGCTGCCCGCCTTCCTTAATCTTGTCTGCCAATCCGATTTCACCATTCGAGAGAAACATCGCCCGCCATTCTTTAGATTTGCGGGCCTGCCCTTCGCGCCCAGCGCGGGCCTTGCCTTTCCCATTGGCCAGCATATAGGCCACTTGCCCCGCTGCCTTCGGGTCGATCTGGGCCAGCTCATCAAGCGCTAGTAAGGCATCACAGGAAAGCTCGGCCACGCTTTCCAGCGCGTTATCAGTAGCCCGCCATTGGCGCACATAGCCGCGTAAGCCGCCGCCACCCCAAACACTTCCAGCCACCCCCAGCGCTGTTGACTTGCCCGAACTGGAAGCGCCGCGAAAGTGAAAGCCGCCGCCTTCATCCTCTGTAAGGGCCAGCAAGGGCGCGGCCATTCCTGCGCAGATAGAGAGCACCAACCGAGAGTTGCCGACAGCCTTAGCCGCTACCCCAATTTGCCATTCCTCTAAAGTGCCGGCCACATTAAAGGCATGGTCTTGCCGCTCCCCGTTTTGCAAAATAACCAGCTCCGAATCCGCGTTAGGGCCTATGGCCTCATCTGGAAAAACAAAGGTGTTGCCGTGCCAGCCAATGCGGGAAGCCGAGCGCACTTTTTGTGAGGGCTCGGCGTTTGCCAGGTATTCCAACAACCAGTTGCGCGGGTTGCGCCCCGTGGTCAGCTCAAAACCATAATCTGCCAATTCATTACGCAATGCTTCGCCTGTGCCCATTAGCAGGGCGGTGGGCATGTTCCATAGGTGGCGGGTACCATCCCTATCAACGATCTCAAGCCAACGGCCCCAGCCCTCGCCTTCCTCGTTTCGGGTAAAGGCCAGAACGTGCAGCTCCGAACCTATACGCTGCCATTTCTTGCCGGTGGTGCCATCTGATTTATCATAGGTTACTTCCCGCCATAATCCGCTTTGGTCTACCTTGAAGGGGAAGGCTTTGGAGGCTTTCCGGCCTGCGGGTTGCTTTTGCCCATTGCCAGCACACTTTTTGGCTTTGGCCGTTTTAACCGCGCCTTTGACTTGCGCATCAATTTGCTTTTCACCGCTCATTTTTTGCCCCGCAATACATCGTTGAAATCTTCACCCGCTTTGGGCGGATGAATAATCGAGACTGCGCGGCCCCCGGCTTCCAGCTGTGCCGCCTTGCTCTCGGCGGCGCTTAGCCCTGCCTCGTCATTATCGGCGCAGATAATCACAACTTCCCCCACGGGGGGCGGTGGAAGTATCAGGCCCTTAAGGCCGCTGGTGCTCAAGGTGGCCCAGACTGTAAGGCGAGAGGCCCGCGCCACAGAAAGCGCGGTTTCAATCCCCTCGGCCAAGGCAATAACGGGGCCATTAGGACCAAAGCGCACCGCGCCACCGCTTGAAGGGCCGAGCATCATTTTTGCGGGCGTTACATCGGACTTACCCGAGCCATCAGGGCGCAAATAGGTGCGGTGTATCCCAAATGCGCGGCCATTGGCTGCGCGTATGCGGGCAATAATGGCGGGTAGATACTGGCCGCTCGGGGTATGCAAAACTTCGCTATGAAAGCGAAGAGTGTTTTTGAGCTTGTTATAGCGCAGCCCCTCGATCCCACGCACCTCGGCCAGATAGGTTTCAGCAATCGTGCCCTCACAGGTGCGGGCATTATTGAATATTTCATGACACACAGCCAGTCGTTTGGCCTCCTTCGCGGCCTCTTGTCGCTTGCGCTGCGCAACTTCGGCGGGGTCAGGCGGCGCCGCCTTTTGCCCACGGCCTTCAATCAAGCCCAGCGCTTGCAGCTCGGCGAACACGGCACATCCGCTCTTATGGCAGTGCAATAGCAAGCGCCCAGCGCGTTCAGATATGGAGAGCGCCCGCTGATGCCGCCGCCCCTCTGGCTGGCATATAGGACAAGGGGCAAGCCCCGCACCGCTCCGAAAATCGCCATGAAGGGCAAGGGTGATTGATTGTGCTTCACTCATCGCTTTTGCCCTCCTGCCCGATTTGCGCGGAGATTGAATCACAAGCTTCTTGAATGGCAATCGCAGCTTGGCTCACAAAATGCCGCTGGCCGTCAAAGTCGCGTTGCCACCCGATTAGAAACGCATTCAGGTGTCCTCTGGCATGGTCACCAATCGCGCCAAGCTGGAAGATTACAGACTGTAAACCACCGTCAACATGTTCGCTTTCCGCTTCCATTTGGTTGCAAATACCGATGCAGTAAGCCTGAAAGGCAAGGCCGAGTTTTTCCGCGCAATCACGCCAATGCTTGGCCTCGTCTTCCTTGCAGGAAAGGCCTTGAAGGGATTGCATGGTGACGTAGCCCAGCCCCGATATTTGGGAGGCAAGGCTGCTAATACCGTTGCGTTCGGCAACTTGATTTTGTGAAAGGATTTCCATTATGCCGCCCCCTCAGAAGTCGAGTTGACGCGCTGGGCCTCGATCCACTGGCGCAGATCTGCCACGCGGTATTTGACTGAGCGGCCAATTTTTATCATTGGCGGGGAATCCCCGCGAACGGCTGATGTTTCAAGAAAGCGCCGAGATATACCAAAGTGCAACTCGACCTGTGGCCGAGACAGTAAAAGGTCATCCGGAAGTGCATTGGGTTGCATTGTGTTCGTTCCCCTATTCAAAAGATGAAAGTGAGAACAAAAAGCTACATTGCAGCTAGTTTGTCATTTGATTTTATTGGAGATTTTTGGAGAATTACTAAATAATAATATTACATTACAAAGCCTTACTTATTTTTTTCTGTAGCCTTGAAACAGCAGAGTCATGGCTGCTAGCAATTATTTTTCCTTTGGCATTAGGTTCCAATCCTTTTGCCGCCCAGCCGTATTTATTTAACAGGATCCCTGCGGCATGATTTGAGCTTGTTGCCTCACCAGAATTCAGCAATTTCAATCCTTCAATCACGAACCGACGATCTTGATCTAGCCTTTTCGAATGCGAGCTAATCTCACGGACCGGAACTGGAAATGCCTCAAAGACTTGCTCATCACATTGCTTTTTGTGAGCTTCCCAATCGTTAAATTTGTCCTCAAGCTGGTTTAGGAATTGGGCAGTCTCCCAAGGGCCAATTGCCCCGATCTCTTCCCGCGAAATTCCATGTTCAGCGACATAGCACTCGAGATGCGAAATGTTAATAAGAGGGAAAGCCGCCGAAAAGAAGACTTTGATATTGCTGTCAAACTCATCTTCAGACATCATTTCCAAAGGTTTGAGTTCGGGGAAATACGCATGCCATTTTCTATGCTTGCTGATAGAGCCATCGGGAGTTTTATTACTTACATATGCGGCCTTCAAATCGGCTTTTCTTTGGGCGCCAATTGCCGCCATTTGGCGAAATGGGGCCATAGTAACTTCTAGTGATTTGTTTAATTCTCCAAGACTCTGGACCAAAGGTGTAGTCGCTGGATCCACACTCTTGGAAAGCGAAGCTAATGACCGATGGGCGTCATTACTTGCGGCGGTGATAGGGCGTAGCACCTCAGATATTCCATTTGTGAACGCCAGCAAATCGCCGGATAACGGATTCATCGCATTAAGCTCAACTCCATCTAGGCCAAGCGATAAACGTATAGGGTTAACTATAATATTTTTCAAAATCCGCCCCTTGCAAGACTTCTAGCACTTCAATAAGCGTGGCGATCCGGTGCAAGAATGCGGATTTTCAGGAGCTACCCTAGCCACGCTCCGGCACGTTAGCACACGGCAGGGAATACGAGTAGTGTGTTTCGTTGCAACGCGTTTGATATTAGGACTATCTACAGATTCCCCACATACTATATGTTGATTTCAATTGTTGTGAAACAAGTGTTTTTGTGCACTTTTTCGACCACTTTTTTTACACCTCCTTTCGAGGTTAAGAACCCCTTTACCCTTATTTTGTTGATTCAGAAAGTTACAGATTGCAAAATCGTGTAACTTTTCAAAGGCAATTCTGTAACTTTTTATCACAATTTATTCAATGGCTTAGGGGAAAAGTTACAGAAGTTACAAGGTTACACAAATTTTGAAGGTAGACGAGAAATAAAATAGCCAAAATGTGCTCACTCATACACAACATATAGTATGCGCGTTGCCCAGCTCTGGGCGTTACTTCCGGCGCATAGGCACAACATTTGCCCCTGTGCTTTCACCTTTCATCGCCCCTGAAATCCGGTTGCCCACTTGTGCCGCCGCCGCTCTAATCGGATCATCGGCAAGGTGCGCATATCTGGCCGTGGTTTTTACATCGCGGTGGCCGAGCAAGGCCCCGATCATTGGCAAGGACATGCCACCCGCAATCGCCGCTGATGCAAATGAGTGGCGCAGATCATGCAAGCGCACCCCGTCCAGCCCCGCCGCCGTGCGAATAACTCCCCACGGCCTTTTGATGTTCACGAGCGGCTTACTGGCATCCTCAGCCCCGCGCCCACCGCGCACCACATAGCCTTTGCCACTGGCGGGGCGCTCCAAGGCACTCAACAGTTCAAGCGCAGCAGGTGGCAGGTGAATGGTTTTCTTGCCTGTCTTTGAATCTGGCAATTCGGCGGTGTTGTTTTCCGAGTTGATAAACTCCCAGCGCAGCCCAAGAATTTCCCCGACACGGGCACCCGTGAAAATCAGAAGGCGAACAGCAATCACCGCTTGCGGGTTCACAGAAATGGGCGCGGCTTTGCCATCAGGTACCAGTTCCCCGCGCTCGGCGTTGGCCAGCACTGCGCCCAGTTCTGCAAATTCCTTTTCAGATAAGAACCGCTCCCGCGCTTTTTCCTCAAAGCGCTGCACTCGCATACAGGGGTTAGAGCTATCAGGGCGCAGGCCCCAAACCTCGGCTAGTGAAAACGCCTTTGACAAAAGCGCCAGGGCGCGGTTGGCCTGGTAGGGTGTTGGCCTAAGTGAGCCGTGAAATTTGGAAATATCCGCCCGTGTCACATCCTGCACCTTAATGCGGCCGAGCGCTGGACGCAGGTGGTTGTCGATCGTCTGCCTGACATTGCGCACCGTGCTCGGCTTGTTGTTGCGCTCGGCGTGGTCTGTAACGAACCTATCCAGCAAATCCGAAACCGTGGGTGCGTGGCGCAGGCTCTCTCTATCCGCCGCAGGGTCACCGCCAGCTGCCACCAGAGCAGCCCAGCTTTGGGCAATCTCCCGCGCTTGATCTGGAGTAAGCTGGCCATGCACCCCAATAACAGGTTCACGGCTACGCCCAGAGCGGCCACCGCTGGCGCGATACCGGTATACATAAGACTTGCGCCCCGTAGGGCTAATGCGAAGGCCAAAGCCGGATATTTCGGTATCCCATACCACAAAGCGGGCCTCGGTTGGCTTGAGCGCATCCACCGCCCTTTTTGTGAGTTTCACGCTTTTTGACATGTCCAACCCTTTCCGATTTTGGCGAGCACATGGCGAGCACCGATTGACGTTTGGCGAGCACATGGCGAGCACGCGGGCGGCAACCTGGTGCAACCCTGTGCAACTCAACATATAGATAAAACCTTATTTAACAAGGCTAAATGTAACTGTGTGCAACTCGGAGGTACTTGGTGAAGGAGTGGGCCGTCAGACTTCTAATCAGCAGGCCACAGGTTCGAATCCTGTCGGGGTCACCATTTTTACTGAAATTGCTAGATAAATGACCCGCATACCGAAGCTGTATGAAATGTGTGTAAGAGCTTTATTCATCAGTATTATTCCCAAATGATTTTGCTAGCTTTAATGCCCCTTGCATCGAAAGTCGTTGTCTATTGGCCGCCCTCGTATATATTTCGGTTACTTTCGGTGAGGCGTGACCCAACACCGCCATTATTTCATATGGAGTCGCGTCGTTTTTAGCCATTGTAATTCCAACAGTTTTTCGGACTCCATGGCATCCAAGGCTTTTAATA
>JGI24724J26744_10001040_pt1 | contig 19376 bp, 15 predicted proteins | sample Cruoilmetagenom7_FD_26744 | JGI IMG/M metagenome (IMG submission 26744) | reverse complement strand
TTGCAGGCCCGGCAGGTGTATCGGCGGCGGACCACCCAGAGAGTGACCCGCTTGCCGTGGATGGGCAGATCACGATAGGGAACGTCACGCTTGCCGAACCGCACGAACTCACCCTGCACGCCGCACCCCTCGCAGGCTACTGGTGTAGGTGCTTCAAGCCGAAAATGTATGTCTTCATTCTGCTCATCAGAATCCACCAACTGGTACCCAGGAAGGCTTAACGAATTAATCATCTCCCGCCTTGATCAGAAAAACAGGTAGGTGGCGTAACCGGCAATCATCGCCATAGCAAAAATGACTGCTAAAAACGCCGCTAAAAGCTTCAGCGTGAACAAAGAGCGCAACAGAATGAGCTCAGTCAGGCTGGCTCCGGCACTGCCGATGATCAACGCTAGCACCGTCCCGGCACCCACGCCTTTGGCCATCAGAGCCGCTGCCAGAGGTATGACGGCTTCAGCGCGAATATACAACGGCACGCCGATGACAGCGGCAACTGGAATGGCAAAGGGATTATCTGGGCCTGCATACTGCTCCAATAAGTCAGTGGGCATGAAACCATAGATCACGCTGCCAATCGCAATACCGATGAGCAGGTAAGGCAACACATCGATAAAGTCCGACCAAGCTTCCCGCCACACACCACTGTACTTCCCTTCTTTCTTAACCGTGACAGTGGGTTGACTGTCACAGCATTCGCTAGACGTAGAGACTGTTGTCTTCCTATCAGCCCCGCAAGAAGCCGTCTTCGGAGTGGTGTCGCAGCTGTTGGTGCCGCAACTCGATGCGGTCGATGTAGCACTGCACGGGCTTGCTGATGAACTACATCCACTGCTCTCTTGTGTCGCCGTCCGGCGCACATAACGCTCGAAGCCAAGCGTGTGAAGCAGCCATCCGGCACCTACCGCGACCACCAAAGCGGCGAGCACATAGATAGCAGTAAGTGTCCATCCAAACGTGGCAACCAGCAGGCCGACGACGATAGGATTCAGCAACGGAGATGAGAAAAGAAACACCATCATCGGCCCAAAACCGGCCCGTGCCCGAATCAACCCTTTCAACATGGGGATAGTCGAGCAACTACAGAAGGGCGTTATAGCTCCTAAACCAGCAGCAAGAAAATAGCCTCGCTTCCCACTGGAAGTCAGTAACGCTTCCACCTTGGATGGTGGGATGTGACGTTGAAGAACTCCGACCAGCAAGCTAATGCCAATGAATAAAACCGATAGCTCGATAGCGAGAAAGGCGAACATGCCTAGAGCGTCTTGGAGTTGAGATGACATTCAATATTACTCCTATATTTCTAGTATTGTCGAAATGATGTACGCAGCCTACTTGCGTTTATCCGACCTGTCAACTATAATTCTAGAAACATCGAATTATTGGGGCGTGCTATGGATCACGAAAAGGTTGCAGCCAGCTTAGCTGAGCTAGGGAATAGTCACCGACTGTCCGTGTTCCGCTTTCTGGTCAAAGCTGGCCATGATGGGGCTTCGGTCGGAGATATCCAGAAGGGGCTGGGTATTCCTGCTTCGACGCTATCACATCACCTTGCGCGCATGGCCAAGGTAGGGCTGATCCGGCAGGAGAAACATAGCCGCACGATTGTCTGTATANCCGAGTATGGGCACCTAGAGAATTTGATCGGTTTCTTACNAGAGGAATGTTGTGCAGGTGTCCGGATTGCGCATGAACCAGAACCGCTTTGACGCTTGCCCAGCTCTCGCTGTCCTCCCTAGTCAGCATCGCTATGAAGACTCAGGCGAAGGTGGAAACAGAAAATTGGCAGTAGAGTAGGCTGAAGAGGATCAATCAGATAATCCGCTGAGAAAGATTTTCTTCTTTACATCTTTGGCATTTTATCAACCAGAAATTCCGGATACCCGTTTTATTTGATGCAACTTTTTGCAGCATAGGGCAATAATTTGGAGAGCAAGGCCATGAGTACGACAAACACGTTAAAATTTCTTTTAGGAGGTATTGCTGCGCTGGTATTAGCCGCGTGCAGCAATCCGGAAGCAGCGGAAGAGACTGCGGCACCGGCTCCGCCGCAAGTTAGCGTAGCGCAGGTGGTGCATGAGCGAATCACCGAATGGGATGAATTCACCGGCCGTTTGCAAGCGCCACAGACGGTTCAGTTGATACCCCGAGTTTCTGGTTATATCGAGGAAGTTCATTTCAACGAGGGGGCTCTGGTAGATAAAGGAGACTTGCTGGTACAGATTGATCCTAAACCTTTCGCTACCGAAGTTGCGCGGCTTAAAGCTGAGCTGCAAAGTGCGCAAAGCGCTGCGGTTCAGGCGGAAAAGGAATACCGGCGGGCTGAAAAACTCAGTAGCCAGCGGGCAATTTCTGCTGAACTACTGGACAGTCGTTTAGCTCGTAAACAGCAAACAGCGGCAACAGTAGCTTCGGTTGAAGCTGCACTTGAACGCGCTGAACTCGACTTAAGCTACACCCGCATTACCGCGCCTATTAGCGGCCGGGTATCTTATGCTCAGGTTACCGCCGGTAACTTTGTGAGCGCGGGACAAAGTCAAATTACCAGCCTGGTTTCAACCGAGAAAATGTATGCGTATTTCGATGTAGACGAGCAGAGCTACCTCAAGTACGCACGTCTGGCTGAAACAGGGAAACGAGCTGATCCCCGCGACTCGACCTCGAACCCCGTTTATATGGCACTGGCTAACGACAGCAATTATCAGCACGTAGGCCGGGTCGATTTTGTCGATAACCGCATTGATGCGCAAACCGGCACTATTCGTGTACGAGCCAGTTTCCCTAACGATGACAACGACTTGTTACCTGGTCTATTTGCCCGTATTCGTTTGGTGGGCAGCGACTCTTATGAAGGCATTTTGATTGACGAAAAGGCTGTTGGAACCGACCTGAATAACAAGTTTGTATTGGTGGTTAATAGTAATAATGAGCTGGAGTATCGGGCGATTGAGCTGGGTGAAAAAGTTAATGGCCTGCGCATAGTGACAGAAGGTTTAACGCCAAAGGACAAAATTGTAGTGAACGGTTTGCAGCGAGTTAGAGCCAATATGAAAGTTGATCCTCAACTGGTGCCAATGGCAAGCAGTGAGCAACTGGTCCGGTTGCGTAAAGTGCAACAGTTGCTGGACGAAGCCAATAACGAGTTAACGGCGCAGACATCTACAGAAGATAACCACGGTTAAGGGGTACTGAATGTTTTCTCAATTTTTTATCCGACGGCCGATTTTTGCCGCGGTTATCTCGCTGTTGTTCTTTATTACCGGTGCGATAGCGGTATGGCAACTGCCTATTACCGAATACCCGGAGGTGGCGCCACCAACGGTTGTAGTAACGGCTAACTACCCGGGTGCTAACCCCAAAGTCATAGCGGAAACTGTGGCCTCGCCACTGGAGCAGGAAATTAATGGTGTGGAGGATATGTTGTATATGTCCTCTCAGGCCACCTCGGATGGTCGTATGACACTGACCGTTACCTTTGCTATCGGTACCGACGTCAATTTAGCGCAAACTCAGGTGCAAAGCCGGGTAGAGCGAGCCAAACCGCGCCTGCCACAGGTGGTGCAGCGCTTGGGGGTAGTGACTGAGAAGTCGTCTCCAAATGAAACCATGATGGTGCATCTAACCTCACCGGATGATCGCTACGACATGCTGTACCTGTCGAATTATGCGAACTTAAATATCAAAGACGAACTGGCGCGTATAGAAGGCGTTGGGGCGGTCAAGTTATTTGGCGCTGGCGAATACAGCATGCGGGTCTGGCTGGATCCTAATAAGGTGTCCGCACTGGGTTTGTCCCCGGCGCAAATTACCGAGGCAATTCGTGAGCAAAACCAACAGGCGGCAGCTGGCAGTTTGGGTTCTCAGCCAAGCGGTGACGCTGATTTTCAGTTGCTTATCAATGTGAAAGGCCGTCTGACAGACGTCGAAGAGTTTGAAGACATTATTATCAAGGTGGGCGAGAACGGCGAGATCAGTCGCTTAAAAGATGTCGCCCGTGTTGAGCTTGGCGCTTCAACTTATGCGCTGCGCTCGTTACTGAACAATAAAGACGCGGTAGCGCTTCCTATTTTCCAGGCGTCTGGCTCCAATGCCATTCAAATTTCTGACGATGTTCGCTCCAAAATGGCGGAATTGTCGAAAGGTTTTCCTGACGGTTTAACGTACGACATTGTGTACGACACAACCGTTTTTGTGCGCAGCTCTATTGATGCGGTAGTGAAAACTCTGCTCGAAGCTGTATTGTTGGTGGTACTGGTTGTGGTGCTGTTTTTGCAAACCTGGCGCGCCTCAATTATTCCTTTGGTCGCGGTACCGGTGTCGCTGGTTGGAACCTTTGCCTTCATGCACTTGCTGGGCTTTTCGTTAAACACCTTGTCGCTGTTTGGGCTGGTGCTGGCTATTGGTATCGTCGTGGATGACGCCATTGTGGTGGTGGAAAACGTAGAGCGGAATATTAGCGAAGGTTTGTCCCCCATTGCTGCTACACAAAAAGCCATGAAAGAGGTGACTGGTCCTATTGTCGCGACGACACTGGTGCTGGCAGCGGTATTTATTCCAACCGCCTTTATGTCGGGCTTAACCGGTCAGTTTTATAAGCAGTTTGCGTTAACCATTACCATTTCTACCTTTATCTCAGCCATCAATTCACTAACGCTGAGCCCTGCATTGGCGGCGCTTCTGTTAAAAGGTCATGGCGAGAAAAAAGACATACTGACCCGCGGTATGGATAAGCTGTTAGGCCGTTGGTTATTTGAACCCTTTAACCGCTTTTTTGCCCGTTTGTCTAAAGGTTACGGCTGGCTGGTTAAAAAAGTGATCCGCTATGGCGTCATTGTAGGCGTTCTGTATGTGGCTTTATTAGGGTTAACCGGTCTGCAGTTTGCGACGACTCCTACTGGTTATGTGCCCAGTCAGGACAAGCAATACCTGGTGGCTTTTGCACAATTGCCGGATGCCGCTTCGCTGGATCGCACCGCTGCGGTCATTAAAGAAATGTCGAGTATTGCCTTGGATCATCCGGGTGTGGCGAACTNAATTGCCTTTCCGGGTCTGAGTATTAACGGTTTNACTAACAGTCCGAATTCCGGAATTGTGTTTGTGTCGCTAACTGACTTTGATGAGCGAACGGATTCTTCAATGTCGGCTAATGCAATAGCGGGNGCATTGAACCAGAAGTTCGCGGCTATTGATGAAGCTTACNNTGCCATATTCCCGCCCCCGCCAGTGCAAGGGTTAGGGACTATTGGTGGTTTCCGTCTGCAAATACAAGACCGTGCTAACCATGGTTACGAAGAGCTGTATAAGGTCAACATGGAGGTTATGCAAAAGGCGTGGGCGACGCCTGAACTGACCGGCGTATTTTCCAGTTATCAGGTAAATGTGCCGCAGCTTGATATCGATGTCGACCGCACGAAAGCTAAGCAACAAGATGTGAGCCTGGATGAGGTATTCCAGACTTTGCAGGCCTACATGGGCTCAGTGTATGTGAATGACTTTAACCGGTTCGGGCGTACCTATCAGGTGAATATGCAGGCAGATGAGCAGTTTCGCCAAACGCCTGAGCAAATCAGTCAGCTGAAAGTGCGTAACGGCAGTGGTGAAATGGTTCCTGTGGGCTCCTTTATGAACATTACCAACACCGCAGGACCGGATAGAGTCATGCATTACAACGGCTTTACCACCGCTGAAATTAACGGTGGTCCTGCGCCGGGTTACAGCACAGGGGAAGCACAGGCGGCCATTGAAAAAAATTCTCGCTGAAACCTTGCCGAACGGCATGACCTACGAGTGGACAGAACTGACTTACCAGCAAATTCTGGCCGGTAATGCGGGCATGTTCATTTATCCGCTGGTTATCTTGCTGGTCTTTATGGTGCTGGCTGCGCAGTACGAAAGCTTAACTTTGCCGTTGGCCATCATCCTGATTATTCCGATGACCCTGTTATCGGCGTTAAGCGGTGTGCTTATCTATGGCGGGGACAACAACATTCTTACCCAGATAGGTTTAATTGTGCTGGTGGGGCTGGCGGCGAAGAACGCCATTCTAATTGTCGAGTTTGCCAAAGAGCTGCAGGACCACGGTATGAGTACCATGGAAGCCATTCTGGAAGCCGGTCGCCTGCGTTTGCGCCCCATACTGATGACGTCTATTGCCTTTATTATGGGTGTGGTGCCTATGGTCTTCTCCACCGGTGCCGGCGCTGAAATGCGCCAGGCCATGGGCGTTGCCGTGTTCTCCGGCATGATTGGTGTCACCATTTTCGGNCTCATTTTAACGCCGCTGTTCTACTACATGTTGGCTAAACGTGGCGAGAAAAAGGCGCTACCAGAGCCAACGGAAAGCTCTTCGGAGGAAAACAAACATGCGTAATACAGTGAAGCTATCAACCCTTGCTCTACTCGTGGCGTCGCTAAGCGCCTGCTCTGCCGGGCCGGACTACCAAAGGCCGGAGAAGGTAGAAAGCATTAACCTAAGCCAGCCGTATCAGCAGGCCGAGCAGGCTTTGAACTGGTGGCAGGCGTTTGACGATGCTGAGCTTAATCAGTTGGTAGAGCGTGCTCTGGAGCAGAACCGTACCCTGGCGCAAGCCAGGGCGAATGTCGACCGGGCTTATGCGGTATTTCGTGATGCCGACAACGATTCATGGCCGAAAGGGACGCTGGAAACAGGTTATCAGGCGAGTGAAAACAATACTCTGTCGGCAGACGATGATGACGTTATTACCCGCGGGTACAGCAGCGGTGCCAACTTAAGCTGGGATCTGGACTTGTTCGGCAAATTACGTCGAGCCAGTGAAGCGGCGGAGGCTCAGGCGCAGCAAGCCGATATTCTCTGGCGCGACGCGCAAGTGCGACTGATCAGTCAGGTGGCCACCAGCTACGGCGAATATCGTGGAGCGCAGTTGCGGCTGGAGGTTGCCGAAGAAAATCTGGAAAACCTGCAGCAAAGTCGTGCCATAGTGCTGGCCAGATTAGAGGTCGGCATGGCTTCGGAGCTGGAGTTAGCACAAATTGACGTGCAATTGCACCGGGTGAAAGCGTCAGTGCCCGCATACCGGGAAGCGCTATCGGCGGCGGATGCAACCTTGTCAGCATTGTTGGCGTTAGAACCGGGTCAGCTGGAGTTAAGTGCTGATCCGCAATTGCCCGAGCTAAAGCGTCCGGTGGCTGTGGTCGACGGTGAGAACTATCTGCGCCATCGGGCGGACGTGGCAAGTAGCGAGCGGCTATTAGCAGCTCGTACGGCAAATATTGGTGTGGCGACAGCGGATTTATATCCGAACCTCTCGGTGCGTGGTTTTCTCGGCTTTTTATCCGGCCCCGGGTTAACACTGGGTAGTGAAACACAAAGCTGGTCAGTGGCACCGAGTTTAAGTTGGCAGGCTGCCGATTTAGGTTCGGTAAAAGCACGTATCCGTCAGGCCGAAGCCAGTGCGCAAATGGCACTGGCTCAGTTCGAGCAACAGGTATTTGACGCTATTAACGAAATGCAGTTATCGCTGAACAGTTACAACCTGAGCCGCGAGCAGCAACTTAATACAGAGCAACAGTGGCAGGCCAGTAAAAAGGCCGTAGAAATTGCCCGTCAGCGATATGAAGCGGGTAGCAACGAGTTCCTGGATTTGCTCGATGCCGAACGTGAACTGCTGCGCAGTCGCGACCAGTTGGCTCAACTGCAAGAACAGAGCTTTGTCCGCTTAGTCGATATCTACCGGAACTTTGGTGGCGGCATCCAGTTAAGGTAAATAGAACTTTAACCCAGGATCCGCAATAAGCAGATGGGGTGAGTATTCATAAAAAGGTGATTCCAAAGTAAAAGTTTTTTGATGGACGCTGACCCTGTCATTTAAGTGAAAACAACAAGTATGTTGGTGAACAACTATGTCTACCTATTTGCTGATCAACAGTGACACTTTGTTAGCTAAGCAGTTTGTGAAAACAATTCGACCTTCGGACGACGCCGTTTGGGAATTACATTTCGCAGAGGCAAGTGTGACTGAAGAAAGAAATAATGAAGCTCCACACCTGAGTGTCTGTGATCCTGAAGATGACTGGCGCCTGAATTATGAACTTGAGAGAGCCTTTTTGGAGTTCGGCTATTTTGACGACGTCATCTTATTTCCGGGGGCTCTCAAGTTTGGTGCAATTGAAGCAATTCCATCCCGCACCATTAATGAACAGGTCTCCAGACAAATAACTTCTGTCATTGAGATATACAGAATACTGGCGGACAAGCTGAGGTCGCACAAATCGTGTCATATCACTCAATTTCTTTATGAAGAGTCTTATGAATTCAGTGCCTTGTCGTCTCTGCCTATGGCAGTAAACGGAGCGCTTCGCGGACTGGTGAATGGTTTACGAAAGGAATTTCTGACGCTTAATGTTGATATAGATATTGAGTTTTTAAAACCGGATTATAAAGATTTTATTAATAAAGAGTTTTCATTTATTAATAATTTAGGGCTAGCCCCTTACCAGCCATTGGTAGAAAACTATCTAGCAAATATCGATCAGCAGTTCGAAAATAGGTAAAATCGTCCTACGGGCTACTTTAGGGTGCCTGAGCACAAGGAAGATAGTGAATGTTATTGCATAAAAAACTCCAAGTAATCAAGGAATACTGGATACCTTAACTGCTTGGAGTTTTGAAAAGTAAATTTATACTTTACCGTTTAAAATACAGTTATAGAAACATACCGCCAGAAGCTTCTATCCGCTGACCTGTTATCCAGTAAGCTGCGGGTGATAAGAGTAGGGCTGTAATGGCGCCGATATCATCAGGCAATCCTACTCGCCCCAGGGCTGTTTGCGAGGCGACAAATTGATTAATATCTGCATTATCACGCACGCGACCACCACCAAAATCTGTTTCAATCGCTCCAGGGGCCAAGACATTCACACGAATATGGCGATCTCCTAGCTCTTTTGCCCAGTATTTTGTCGCGGTCTCAATGGCTCCTTTCATAGCTGCGTAGGGTCCATAGCCAGGTAAGGTAAACCTAGCCAATCCGCTAGAGACGTTAAGTACAGCCCCCCCATCATTCAATAGTGGTAACAGCTCACAGGTTAAGAGAGTACTTCCTTTAAAGTGAACATTGTAAAGTAAGTCTAAAGTATCTTCATTGCACTCCTGCATCAAGGAATCAGCCGCCATACCCGCATTATTAACTAAGTGATCCAGCTTTTGTTGTGGCCAGTGTGTTTCTAATGCTGATTTTACTTCTTGGGTGAACCCTGGGAAGGTTGTACTCTCGCCAAGGTCCAGTTGTAGTGCAATAGCACGACATCCTTTTTCTATTACTTCCGAGACAACAGACTCTGCGGCATCAGCGTGCTCTTGATAGGTAATGATAATATCATGACCTGCATCGGCGAGACTCAAAGCCATGCTTTTTCCAAGCCCCCGGCTAGCTCCTGTTATTAATGTAATAGGGTGGTTCATGTTAGATCCTCTCATGTAGTAAGTTGTGTGCTAAGACTGATCAATTGCAGCTTAACCAAGCTTATTGTATTGTTTTCTTTATAGAGATAAATAGGCAAACAAGGAATGAATAATTCCTGAAATAGGGATAATCAATGCACGACCGTTTACAAACTCTAAGAGTCTTTATTCGAGTAGCTGAGCTTAAGAGTTTCACTCGTGCTGCAGAAAGTTTGGGGATTGCTCGAACTCAAGTGTCGACAATGGTGCAGCAGTTAGAGAGCGAGCTGGGTTGCCGACTATTGCATCGGACAACTCGATTGGTTCGTTTAACGCCCGACGGTGAAGCGTGTTACCAGCGAGGGGAAATGTTACTAAATGATTATAATGATCTTGCGGATAGCTTTCATCAACGCGAACAAAACCTTACTGGAACACTGCGTATTGACATGCCGCTGGGCGTTGCGCGTCTCTACTTGATACCAGCTTTACAGCCTTTACTTGAACAGAACCCAGACTTACAGCTGGAAATTAGCAGTACGGATCGTAAAGTGGACGTAGTAGCGGAAGGCTTTGATGCTGTTTTACGTGTGGGAAAATTAAAACAGGAAGGTATAATTGCCAAGTACTTGGGAGATATGCAACAGATCAGTGTTGCGTCAAGTGCGTATCTTACTAGATATGGAGAACCAAAAAGAATTAATGAATTGCAGAATCACCAGTTAATACGCTATGTCAGTTTTTTCGGTGAACACTGCGAATTTGATTATGTCGAGAATGGGAAGCGACATGAAGTGGTGATGCCAAGCCGAATAACCGTTAATAATAGTGATGCATACATGGAGGCTTGTCTTGATCATTTCGGTATTATTCAAACCGCAAAGTCAGGGTTAACTTCCTATCTGGAGAATGGGGAGTTGGAGCAGATCTTACCTCATTATGAAGTACCATCAATGCCTATATATTTAGTGTACCCACATCGGCGACATTTATCCCCTCGACTTAGAAAACTGAGCAATTGGTTAAGCGATTTAATACAAAGTACGCCGGGATTTATTCCACGATAAGTTGTATTTGTACCAGTATGCCTGTGGAAGAGGTGGCAGATATTTATGTTTTCTGGGGGCCTGTCAATCTGCGATAACGCTAGGATGTAAGTATTCTTCCAGCCAGTTTCCATTATCAGAGCATTTATACTATTGGTGTTTGCTACTTGCCATGACACGCAAAACTGGTCCGGAGGAGCAAAGGGCATAGTCCGTATGGGCGAAGTGATGGTTCCGGTTTTGTAAATCCAATAACTTAGAGCCCAGCATGAGTCGTCTAGCTAACTGTTGGGGTAACGCCGTTGAAGAGTCTTTCTGCAGCATTTTAAAGAAAGAGCGAATCAAAAACGGGTCTATAGGATGCGGGAATTAGCGCGGGCTGAAATTTTTGATTACATTGCCGGTGACATACATTGAAGTATTCTATAATCGGAAACAGCCACATAGGCATTTAGAGGGCATCAGCTCCGAGCAGTTTGAGCAAGCCTCATTTTGAGATACTGGGGTATTCCATACTGTATTCCTAGCTACATTAACAAGAAACTAGAAAACACTCATGGTAAGGATTGGCGTTACTTCTTGCCTGCTACTACCCTAATGTTTGAATGCCAGTGATATGGTGTTCGCTATTGGCTCAGAGCTGAGGTCTGCTGTGCACTGAACGGTTGAACGCACAGCACGAAGAAGACCTTAGCTTGATGTGAGATGAGCACTATCCTCGTAAGAAAGGTTTAAGTGAGTTCATAGATATTGGTCGGATCATATGTAAATCCCGGATCGTAATACCTTCTCAGAGCCCCCGAATAGATCGCAAGCGTATGAAAAGCATACCGGAGTGCGCTCGAGGCATATTGCTCGCTATTTCCCCTTAAGTATTGAGCGTTATTTTCGTTGATGTCATGGCTTAGGAAGTATAGACGAGCAACTCCCTTAGAATTTTGACGTTTTCCGCCATCTTTAAGTACTATCTCGAAGTGACCAACAGCGTTCAAAACATTATTCCAATGTGCTGTTACAATTTTCAAAATATCATCCCGGTATTCTTCAACGGGGGCCCCGCAAATCGAGTTGTCGACATGAATCTCAAGATACAAACGTGAAGCAGGGACAACAGGTTTTAAAGCTGTGATGAGATTGATGGCATCGTCTATTTCTTTTGTATTGAAGGAAACGTAACGGTGGCTATGCGTCGAGGCGCTTAAAAGTATATGACTTGCTTTTCTAACCTGGTTGTCAAGATAGTGCATCGCAGCCGGCATAAGTTTATTGATGATTATATTTGCGGCCATGATGTCATCATTGGAATTCGGTAGCGGTACATGAAGCTTTGATGTCTTAGCAGCGTACAGTCTGAACTTTCTATGCTTCGTTTTATAGCGCTCTTTAGTATCACGAGCCGCATCTATGAGCGCTTCCACTATTTTGCGTTCCAGGTTGTAAAGGTCACAAATTTGCTCAATAGAACGACCTTTGTCGGAGGCCTCTAACACAAGGCTTACTTGCTCAGCATCGAACTCTGTTTTTTGGGTGAATAAACTATCCATGTCGATATCTCCTTTTTTAATCCCTTTATGCTGTTTGACTACCCATCCGCCTCGCTCTTTGCTTAGTAAGCTATCAGCAAGTGACATCAGTTCCGTTTTATTTAGTGCTTCAGCGTTTGCGCCCTCCGGTAGAAGCTTGCTCATACGCGCTGGCTGCACGCATGAAAGGTCCCTTACCGAAGACATGTTGGTTGTGGTGTTCGAACGCATGATGGACTCGAAAAGCAATAAGTCAGTGAAGTGCGTGTAGGTTGATAACGTCATGCCTGGCTCAAGGTGGCCTGCCCAGGTTGATATTTTATAGAGCACGTTTAGGGAGTCGCTTAGTTGAAAGTAATCTCTGATAACGGCTACTTGCTCTGGTGAATATGGCGTTAAGGCGCGTACGGTATCGTCCGACGCAAAACAGACCAATACCGCGGTAGAAATTGCGAAGTGGCGCAGTTGATACATTGGGGTATGAACGGCCGTATATGATGATAGCAGTCGAGTTACATGCTGGCTGATTTCGCGCATGTTGAGAAAGACGTTGTTATGCGGCAGTTTGGAAAAGATGAGCATGTGTGGGTTAGTGAATCTCACTCTTCCATCTGCACTTAGGTAACGCCCGGCTTGCTCCATTCGACGATTTATAAACCAGCGGATAAACTTGGATTCATCAGGTGGTAAGAAAGTATCAAGCTCAATCAGTCGTTTGGCGGAGTACGTTTTTTCTCTAAAGTGGCGGTTGGTTCTTACGAACAAATGACCTTTTAGGAGCAGGTCAATATCCTTTATTTCCAGGTTGAGTACTTCATTTGGTCTAGGGTTAAGCCTGGAGCATAGGATGAGTAGCGCAATAACTGACTCGCGAAGGTGAGATGATTGGTTAGCGTAAAGCTCGCCGATATCAGTAAACAGTTGCTTGATGTGCACTTCTGAGGGGATATTTGAGCGGACATGAACAGATTTTTGTTTATCTCTTGGCTCAAGTTGTTGGGGCAACGCAATATCGTGCTCTTCATTTAAGAAGTGCATTAGCTCGATGATTGATTCGCTGTATTGTGAGTCCGAGAGGCTCTTTTTGTTCATTAACTGCTCGTAGAGCTCTGTCATTTCATCTTCATCGAGCACAAAAACGCTCGTTTGTTGGCAAACGTCGAGCCAGATGGTCGCAACAGAGCTGACGTAACGAGCCCCGGTTGCAAACTTGGTTAAGTTACCCTCCCGATAACAATATCGCAGCCAATCAATGAGCACGAACTCAGAGTCGCTGATAGTGCGCTTACGCGACTCATAGAAGCTATCAATCCTTCGAATAATGAAGGCTTTACGCTCTGCGGCACTGCGGTGGTGATCATTCCTGGCTTTGAATAACTCTCGCAAACCTTCGCTGAACTCCGAGTGATAAGCCGGAAGATCACGTTTTTTAAGCACACTAGCAGGTTGCCTAGGTATAGATACTGGATTGGGTTGGGTCGGCGACGCGATGGTATTATAAAAAGTTTGGCTTTTAATGCACTGAAGGCACTCGATGGACGTTGAGGCGCTACTTAAGTCTCCGCCTGCAAAATGCCTTAGAAAACTTGGCATATTTGAGCCGGGCTGCTCGCTGACGAGCTGCGCAACCGCACGCAAGAACGTGCGGTTATTAAGCTTTTTGATGGCTTGCTGAGAGGCCATTGCAGACAGTTCATTTTTTAGCAGCGTTGTTGCGTCTCCGCTTATACAGGCGGTTACCCGACTTTTTATAAAACCGGATATTGCGAACAGGGTGAGTGGGCCGGGATAAAAGTTACGTTGAGTGACTTTCCGTCTATTTGCCTTTGTGTTGGTTTCATGACCTCGACNTGAGTAAATAAGAGGAATAACCCAGTTTCCTTCAATTTTTTTGAGCACGACTTTTGATGTTGTAACTGTCGTTAGCAGTGCATCCAGTGCCTCCTCGAAACATAAACCACTTTCAAACGCAGCGTGAAACAGGACAAGAAACAGTGGATAACTATTGCTAAACGACTTTTGCACCGAGACTAGGAGATTAACCTCATTTATTGCTCCGTGGAGTAACGACTTAGCTTTAACGATTTTTGGGTCAATAAAGCCGTTTAAGCGTGGCGTTGAATAGTAGTGTCGGCCATAAAGCTTTTGGTTAATTGCATCTATGAGTGCACGTCTGAACTTGCTGCTTAATGATTTTTTAGCATGCGCGGAGTCGTAGATTGTTGAAAATATCATTTCTTTATGCGCATCGCTGAGAGTATCAATTGGCTCGCGGCATATCAGATGCATTAACGTATCAGCGCAGTTGATACTCGCTTTTTCAATTTGGCTCTTCTGCGGTGTCGAATGCTCGGTGATAACTTTTCGAATTAAGTCCATTTTTATTTCCTTATGTGCTCATCAATGAGTTTTTCGGTAGAGCCAGCGCTTCCATGATGTGATCAACCCGTTCACTAATATCGAGCAATTGCTGGTAACGAAATGTTGAGCTCGATTTTGTTGGCGAGTCCAGTGCCTGTCGGTGACCCATAAAGGCCGCAAGGACATCCCTGTCGACGTCTGACTGGATGAGTAGGCTTGCCATTGTATGGCGATGCCAGTTTATCGATCTGAAAACCGCATCAGAAAGATAGCCAGGTAAGTGATCGAAGTTGGGTAAAAAAGTCGATGCCGTTTGGATGCGAAAGAGGTTTGAGCGGCCAGATAGCATGTCGTCGATCGCCTGATAATTGTTGGTGTTGGTAAATCTAAAACGCTCTTGATAGCACTTTAAATAATGGATGTAATGAAGAATTACCTGCCGAGCGCGTTGGCACACAGGGACTAGTCGTGCAGAGCTATCGGATTTATCGACGATTTCCATTTGATTAAAATCATCAAGAAAGGCAGCTATCGTTCTAAATACATCGGGAGCGGGGCGATGCATCGTCGCAAATTGCAGCAAGTTAACGACATAAGCTGTGTAAATGTTATGTGCTGCGATACGATCCTCTTTAATCAACGCATTCCTGAGCGCGGATTGAAGCTGTGAAAACACATATTCAACCCCGTGAGATGACAAGGCTTTTTTCGAACCAAACAGTGTGTCGTCAGGAATTGGCGCCTGTTTATATGCTTCGATTTCATCCTCTGGTAAGAATAAAGCTATGAAATCTGTGTGACGTTTATGAAGCGTTTTTGCAGAGAATGCTGCATAAAAATTTTGCATGTTGTCATTCATTTTTCTATCCGCGATAAAGTCACGTTCAAAGCGTGTCATATTTACCGTAGTGAATTCGAAATCAATGACGCGCTGGAGTGCATTGGGCGTTATCAGCTGTCCTGATGGACCTCGTTTCCCAGCGAGTAGCCGAGCGACTTTACTCTCGAGTATATCGATTGGTATTGATTGTGAGCGGGCTTGGGCGATAGGTTTCGCGACACATGGCGGCAATAGGATGTAATTATCGTTTTTGGTCACAAGTTTTGATGCTTCATCAAATATTGGTGAAGAAGCTTCTCCATAGCGCCAGCTACTGGATAGTTTACCAACGCCTGTGCTAAGAATCTCAAAGTCCAAGCTCGCATCGACAAGCGATCTCATATTGCGTCCAGTGGCTAACTTGGCTAATGCCAAGCCTCGCGTCAAATCGTCGGGGGCACTGAGAAGAAATGAAGACAATTCGGACAACGTTGATCTGGTTAGCCGGTAAGGGGACGACTGAGGACGTTTCTGATTCCTTTTCTGGTGCTTACCCTGATACTTTTGTTTTCTGCCACTCATAACTGCTCTCCCATTTTTTCGATACGCTCACTCTGGAGTTTTTTTAATTGTCGCTTCGACGTGCTGAGACTGGTCCGAGAGAGTTTGCGCGCGATAGCTCCAATTGTTTTTGCGGATACGCCTGTTAGCTCTTCGATATCTGAATGTGAGAGATGGCTTTTTTCCAGAGCTCTACGTAGTTGTGCGCAGTAAGTTGGATGATGCACCTGGTTTAGCATCCGTGATAAAACATATCGCCAGGCAGTATTCGATACTACCGGTGATTCAATGTCTGGGACGCAAATGACAGTCAGCAGCTTATTCATATCGTGGTGTGCAGTCAGAAGCTGAGACCAGCCAGCAATTACTTGATAACTACTGTTGTCTGGCATGACCTGGGGGTATTCCAACTGAAGGGCTTGGCCTGATGGATAATCTTGAGTCCGTTGCATGCATTGGTATTGCAAATCAAGTTCAAACTCGTAAGCCTGTTGTGCACGCGGATGGATGATTAATCTCGTGAGCGGTACGTCAATCATTTGTCGTCTGTTGTTGTCCATAGCATTACCTCGTTAATGCAATTCAGAAAAATCGGCTTGAAAGCCACATGACTTATGCTAGCTGATGGAACGCGAAAAAATCGGAGGTGAAGTTACGGAAATTGGAAATAGTTAAAAAGCGAATATTTTCTCTATATTTTTATGGATTTTTTTAAACGAAAAAAACGATACTTTTTTCAAGCAGGCGATGATTTGCAGGCTTTTGATAAGGAAAAAGATTAAAAATGCCAACAGCATGAACGTTAGAATGGGTAGTTTATCGAACGTAATTACGTTTAACGTAGTAGTGCGGGATGGGCTTCTACCCCGTTATTCCAGAACCTTTCATTCGAGCTTCGCCACGAACTTGCTGACGAGATTATCGGCCAAAGACCTCTAGAGCTCTAATATATGTATTCGAAGATAGCTCCATACTTCTCTCAAAAAGACCGAAAGCTCAGGCACCAGACATTGGACCGAAGTATAAAAGTTCATGAAAGCAGGCGTAAGTTTCTTGGTATTGATATCTCTGAAAAGCTTGACGTAAACACAAATCAAAAACTCTATACATCGAACATAACGCTGGAAGGGAATATTGAGGTTGACTAACTGGTCTGACCAGTTATAATGATTTGTTTTCATTAACCAAAGGTACAGATATGCAACACAAGCTACTACTTCCTGAGCCACTTTTTGATAGCAGTAAGGTCTATGAAGATGGGGATAAAGTCGTTATTTCTGGCAACGAATACGAAGTGAAAGTTGTCGACAAGAATAGAGATGGTGATACATATGAGTTAATTGAGGTCGTTAAAAAGCCTGTGAAGGCGGTAAAGATAGCCTTCTAATTAGCAAAGTCTCGGCTTACTTAAGAGCGCCGTCGGCAACAGCGGCCTCAAGCCTACCGCGCATGGCAGACCAAAGCGATTCGCTGCCAATCATATTATTTTTTAAGAATCGCGAGAGCTAGCAGCTTTCCTCCTAAGCCCGAAGGGCTTAGGATAGCTCGAATGTGAAAAATTTCCAGTTCTGAGCTTCGTGTTGAACTTCGAAACTGAGTTCGGGTGTTCGTAGTCAGCTTCGAAACTCGAAATTTTCTGGCTAGTGGTCCATTTTGGGTGGCTGGATTGTGGCAAGTTTTGCATTGTATTGTTCTTTTACGTTCTTACCTCTGGCTAAATGGCCTGCCGCCGAAACTCAGTAACCTATTGATGTACCAAGTAAAGTCAGTTTCGGACGGTTAACCCCAAACTACCCAGTTTCGTCGGTCTGCACTCCGGAGGCAAAGGTAGGGTGCGCCATCTCAGCAACACTTTCCTTGATAGTAACCGCTTACTAAAAACGCCATGTGTCCAAATTGCGCTCGAATGTTTTCGGACTAACGTTTCATCAGCTAAACTCAGCTTGCCACTGTACCTTAATAAGGTACTACCATATTAAAAAGGCGAAAGAGTGTTAAGACCCAAAGCTTTGTTTCCTCAACAGTTCATAGACGGGTACCCTATTCATCAAGGGGAAGAGTTCGGTGTGTTGTGCTGGAATACACAAAAACTGACCGAGAAGCCAGAGTTTCAACGAACTTTAGCAAGCGTTTTAAAAGGCTATCCTAGTTTGTTTTTGTTGCTTCAGGAGGTGAAGCTGAGTGCCCAAAATAATTGGCTGCTTTCTGATTGGTCTTATGCGGTGGCGCCGAATATGCAAACACGTCGCTCCGTGTATGGTGTTCTCACCGCTAGCGGTTATGCGTTTAAAGAAGCTCAGGCTCGACTGAGTAGCAAGCGCGAAGGCATGTTTGCAACCCATAAAAGTTACATGCTTTCTTATCACTCGCTGGCAGAGGGCGGTTCACTTCTAGTGGTCAATGTCCATGCGATTAACTTTGTTCGTGCGCGCAAATTCTCCCAAGAAATAGAGCTCATCAAACAAGAGATATTAGGACATAAAGGACCACTTATTGTGGCTGGTGATTTTAACGTTTGGAGTCGCCGGCGCCGCCTAAGCTTGCTGCAGTTCTGTCGTAGTGTGGGTCTTCGCCAAGCCATTATGGTCGACCCTCATCATGTTAAAGCCTATCGACAGCACCCTCTTGATTTTATTTTTTATCGAGGTCTTGCGTTGCAGGAAACAATAGCGATCGATACCAGTAAAGTATCTGATCACAATCCGCTTTATGCTCGGTTTAGACTATAGCGACTCAGGGCTAGCGTTTCCCACAAAAAAAGTGAGCCCCTGCTACAGAGCTCACTTTCCTTAAAATATGTATATAAACCCAAAGCCTACTTCGGCCTCGTAATTGCTACGAGCGATTGGGCTATCGCGAACTTCGCTACTGTAATATTCAAACATGGCTTCGCCGTAGAGCTGCCAGTTATCATTGAGGTAAAATGGCGATAGTTGTAGTCAATGCCAACTGAGCGTAATCCGCCACTCATTGCCGCTTGCGCTTGCTGAACAATCTGATGTTTAAGAGAGTGATCGCTGGTTTCTTCAAGGGCACTCAAGTTAGAAATAATATGGGCTAGCCCTGCATGTAATTAAAGATGTCGCGTTCTGCTTCGTCTTGAAAATACTTAGATAAATTCAGCCAATACTCACCACAATCTTGTATGTTGTCGTCCTTGTCGAAGCGACATATTTCGTATATCGGCTTTCCGGAAAAGGGCTTACCGTAAAATTTAGGTCGGTATTGGTAAGAGTACCCATAGAGATTAGGAAGCCCCTCTTTATCAATAAAGGTCACCTTAAACGTATCATTATTATCAACACGTCTCGCATGTACGGTTGTCAGCTTTGCCGGAAAATCTTTCGACTTTAATAACGCCGTGAACTGATAAGGGCCAATTTCCTCCACCAACGTAATATGGATAAGATCAGCAGGTACTTGAGGGTGATCAAGTTGACCGTATGAACCAAACGCCTTTTCTGCTTTTTCTACGCTGCTTTTCACCACTCGTTTGGCTAGTGTTTTCTGAGACTTGGAGAGTTCACCCGCGACTTTAAACTCTAACAAGTCTTCATATTCAGGGTATACGGATTTAATGGTTGATGGGGCACCTTCACCCCATCAATCTGATACCACCCTCAGATGGTTGATAGATCGACTCCGTA
>JGI24724J26744_10001036_pt1 | contig 19443 bp, 21 predicted proteins | sample Cruoilmetagenom7_FD_26744 | JGI IMG/M metagenome (IMG submission 26744) | reverse complement strand
CGGCAACATAAACCAGCCTTTATCAGGGCCATGTCAGGCTTGCCAGATCAAGCGCGCCTTTCAGGAGGATATGATATGCCGTACCGCGCCGCCGTGGATGATTACCGTTTTCTGATTGAGGACGTACTGGATTTCGCAACGCTCCGCAGCACCGACCGTTTCTCTGAAGCCAGCGAAGACGTCACCGGGGCGATCCTTTCTGAGGCCGGGCGGCTGTGCGATGACGTGTTGGCCCCCCTGCAACGGGGCGGCGATCTGCATCCTGCAAAGCTGGAGAACGGCATCGTGCGCACCTCGCCGGGGTTTGCAGAGGGCTATGCCGCGATCGCTGAGGGTGGCTGGATCGGCATGTCAGCGGATCCAGAGTTCGGCGGCATGGGCCTGCCGATGACCCTGACCAGTGCGGTGAATGAGATGATGAGCGGTGCTTGCCTGTCTTTGCAGCTCGCCCCTTTGATGAGCCAAGGCCAGATTGAAGCGCTAGAGCATCATGCCTCGGACGCGATTAAAAACCTCTACCTGCCCAAGCTGATCAGCGGCGAATGGACCGGCACGATGAACCTGACCGAGCCGCAGGCCGGGTCGGACGTCGGCGCGCTCAGCAGCCGGGCGGAGGACAATGACGACGGGACCTATGCGGTCTCGGGCCAGAAAATCTATATCTCTTGGGGCGACAATGATTTTGCGGGCAATGTCTGCCATCTCGTCCTCGCGCGTTTGCCGGGCGCACCTGCAGGGACCAAGGGGATCAGCCTTTTCCTCGTGCCCAAGTTCATTCCCGATGAGAATGGGGAGCCGGGCCAGCGCAATGGCGTCAGCGTTGTCAGCCTTGAGCACAAAATGGGCCTGCACGGATCGCCTACCGCGGTGATGCAATATGACAAGGCCACCGGCTGGATGATTGGCCGCGAGGGCGGCGGCATGGCGGCGATGTTCACCATGATGAACAACGCGCGGCTTGGCGTCGGCGAGCAGGGCATTGGCGCGGCGGAAGGGGCGTATCAATTGGCGCTCGACTATGCGCTGGAGCGCAAGCAGGGCCGATCGCCCGTTGAGGGTGGCACTGGCACCATTGTCGATCATGCCGATGTGCGCCGGATGCTCTTGAGCATGAAGGCCGATATCTTTGCCTCTCGTGCAATTGCGCTGAGCTGCGCCTATGCCAGTGATATGGCACGCGCCGGGCAGGGCGACGAATGGGCGGCGCGGGCGGCTTTCCTGACGCCGATCACCAAGGCTTTTGGCACCGATGTGGGCATGAGCGTCGCCGAGATGGGCGTGCAGGTGCATGGCGGAATGGGCTTTATCGAAGAAACCGGCGCCGCGCAGTTCAGCCGCGATGTGCGTGTCACGGCGATCTATGAGGGCACCAACGGCATTCAAGCGATGGACCTCGTGGGCCGCAAAATGATGGACGGCGGCGAGGCGGCGAACCGGCTGTTGGATGAGATCGAAGCCCATGCCGAATCCGCGCGCGGCCCGTTCCCACGCATGGCCGATGCCGTCTGGCAGGCCAGCGAAACCTTGCGCGAGTCGACCGAATGGATCACCGCGCAAAAGGACATGAATGAGCGCTTCGCCGGTGCCGTGCCCTACCTGCGCGCCTTTGCCCGCGTGCTGGGCGGGCATTTGCATCTGCAAGCCGCGATGGCTGAAAAAGCCGCCGGCGGCAGCGGCGCGCGAGAAAAACTGGCGCGATTCTATATCCAACGTCTCTTGCCCGAGCATCAGGGCCTGCTGGCCCATGCGCAGGCCGGGGCCGAAGACCTCTATGCACTCGACGTCGAAGACTTGAGAAGCTGATGACAGAGCAGGCCACCCTCTCTGCCACAACGCCGAAACCGCCCAAGGGGCTGCGCACCCCCTGGGAAGTGCCGCCCGCCGAGGGGGAGGCGATTCAAGTGGCGTCGGGGGTGCTCTGGTTCCGCCTGCCGCTGCCGATGAAGCTGGATCACGTCAATGTCTACGCGCTGGACGAGGGCGACAGTTGGACGGTGATCGACACCGGCTTTGCTTCGCGCCGGGGTAAAGACATCTGGCGCGGGCTGATGGCCGGACCGCTCGGCGGCAAGCCGATTTCGCGCGTTGTCGTGACCCATCATCACCCCGATCACATCGGCCTAGCAGGCTGGTTGCAGACGGAGTATGGGGCGGAACTGGTCACCACCCGTACCGCCTGGCTCACCGCGCGGATGCTGACGTTGGATGTTCAAGAGGTGCCTCTTGCCGAATCTCTGTCGTTCTACCGCAAGGCGGGCATGGCGGCGGCGCTTTACGATAAACGCGCCAGTGAGCGGCCCTTTAACTTTTCCGATGTAGTGGCTCCTCTGCCGCTCGGTTTTACCCGCATTCGCCAAGACGATATAATCCGCATGGGCGGGCGCGATTGGGAGGTGCATATCGGCAATGGCCACGCCCCCGAACACGCGACCTTCTGGAGCCGGGATGACAATCTGGTGATCGCAGGCGATCAAATCCTGTCTTCGATCAGCCCTAACATCGGCGTTTATCCGACCGAACCGATGGCCGATCCGATTGGGGAGTGGCTGGAAGCCTGCGAGCGTTTCCTTCCGCTCGCGCGCGAAGATCATCTGGTGCTCGGGGGGCATAAACTGCCCTTCACCGGTCTGCCGACGCGCCTGAAACAGCTGATCGAAAATCATCACTCTGCGCTGCGCCGCCTGTTGACCCATATCGACACGCCGAAATCAGCCTCGGAATGTTTTGGATCGCTGTTCAAACGCAACATCGGTGAGGCGGAATATGGCCTAGCGCTGGTTGAAGCCGTCGCTCATCTAAGCCACCTTTACCAGGCCGGAGAGGCCACGCGCGCGTTGCGCGAAGCCGACGGCGCTTGGGTGTATCAGCGCAGGGGGTGAGCGATGGGTGATGAAGTGGAAACAGCCGCCGAGGCCTATGAAGCCGCGGCATTACCGCGCATGCATGACGTGCATACGGACCCGGAGCAGCCCAAATCAGGCGACCAGCCGCTGCCGGAATCGATGACTGCCAAACCGGTAAAGCAAAAATCTCCGGCTCAGTGGGCCTATGAGCGTGTGATACTTTACCTCAAGAATTTTGAGGAAAAGCTCGACAATGATCACGAGGCGGCGATGGGTTTTGCCGGGGGCGATGCGGGCGTGCTTCGGATCGAGGGAATGGGGTATTTCGACCCAGATATCATTACATTCTACGGCGTTGATCCGGCAGGGGCGCGGGCGCAATTGGTGCAGCATGTGGGGCAATTAAACGTGATGCTCCGGGCCTTGCCAAAGAAGGTGCCCGACGCCGCGCCGCAACGGATCGGGTTCCGATTGGTCGCCGATCTAGAGGACACCTGATCGAAAAGGAATCCTCTGGGTGCAAACACGCAAGAAATTCCCCTATAACGCGCAGTCATGCGTAATGCTAGTATGGTATTCTGATGTCTATCCCCTCGTGACAGCGTGAAACGAATAGGTTAATCAGCGCCAACAAGTTGTTTTAGGGAGACGAAAATGGCTGAACATGAACATGGCAGCATGGATTACGATGCTCAGGAAAAGACCTTTGACGGGTTCATGACCTTTGTGACACGCAGTGTCGTTGCCATCCTCGCGATTTTGGTTCTGCTGGCACTCTTTGCCGGCTAATCGCTTCGTACTCTTGTCCAAGAGGGTAAGTCTTTGAAATCTCTCTTGACTACGATCGTTCTGGTGGGCGCTCTGGCTGGCTGTTCGGTGGACCAAAGCCCCGATAGCCCGCCCGATGTCGTCGCGCGTGCAGCCTATCGCTCGCCCGAGCCGCCTTCCCTCACATTGATGACCATGGTGAACAACCGCACCGGCAGTGGTGGCCATACCGCGCTGATGGTGAACGGGTCTCAACGTGTAATCTTTGATCCCGCCGGGTCATTCCGGGACGCGCGGATGGCCGAGCGGGGTGATGTGCTCTATGGCGTGACCCCTGGGTGGTTGCAGGCCTATAAATCTGCCCATGCCCGCAGCACCTTTCATGTAGTCAGTCAAGAAATCCCTGTCAGCCCCGAAGTGGCCGAACGGGCGCTTCAGTTGGTGACCTCCAACGGGGCGGTGCCCGGCGCCTTTTGCGCCAATGCCACCAGCGGTATTCTTAGCCAAATCCCCGGTTTTCAGAACGTCGGCTCGACCTTCTATCCCGTCAAACTGCAAGAGCGGTTTGAGACCCTGCCGGGCGTGACCACGACGAAATATTACGAAGATGATGAGGGCGACGTGATCGACGCCTTGCGTGCGGCGCAACTGGCCCGCCAGTAGCGCCCGCGCTTACCCCACCAGATAGAGCATCCCATAAAGCGCCACGGCCCCAGACAGGATCGCGGCGAGCACATTCTTGGTCACAAGCCCCACACCCAGCGTGACCACCGCCGCAGTCACGCGCGGCAGATCAAACTGCCCGTCCGTCCCCGAAGGCCAAAGCACCTGCGGCGCCACCAGCGCGGGCAGGATCGCCACGGCGGTATAACGCAGGTGCCGCAACAGCCATGCAGGCATCTGTTTGTTGCCCACCAGCCCGGTAAAAACAAAGCGCAGGAAAAAGCTGCCCAGACCAAGACCGATGATCACGATCCAAAGTGCGGTTTTATCGATCATCGTGCCGTGCTCCCGGGTTTGCGCCGTTCCATCCACGCCTCAACCTGCGCGCCGGTGATCATGCCCGCAAGCCCCGCAATGATCAGCCCAAGCGCATAGGGCACATCGACGGCGATCAAGCTTACGATCACCGCAACCAGTGCTGCGGCAACATGCGCCACGGTGCGGAACATCGGCGCGATCATGGCAAGGAAGGTGATCGGAATTGCAAAATCCAGCGCCCAGCTATCTGGCACATTTGAGCCGACCATCGCACCGACCAGCGTGAAGATATACCAAAGTGGTACGATCGGGGTCACGGTCCCAAAGAAATAGGCCATCCGCTGCGGCACCGTCATCTGCGGGTCACGCTCGTATTGGGTCATGGACGCGACATAGGATTGATCCACCGTCATATAGGCCGCCAGCGCTCGCTGCCAGACCGGTGCGCTGCCGATCCAAGGGGTGAGGGAGGCCGAATACATCGCCATGCGCAGGTTCACCGCCAGCGCCGAGGCCAACACGATCGCTGTCGGCACATCTTCTTGCAGCAGTTGCAGGGCCGTGAACTGCGCGGCCCCCGCAATCACCACGATGGAGAAGGTCAACGTCTCAAAGACGTTCAGCCCGGCTTCGGTGGCCAAAAGGCCAAAGAGCGAGGCGAAGGGAATGATTACCAACACGAAAGGCAATGCATCAACGATACCTTTGCGATAGGCGGATTTGGTGGTGGTGATGGCCATGACGAACTCTTAAATATAATGTCAAAGGCTTAGACCTAACCGGAAGGGGATACAATTGGCCCGAGACAATGAACTTAGCAATTACCTGATCGCCCCCGATCCGAGTGCTGTTCGACTGACCCGCAATGTCTCTGGCGTGGATCACACCGGGGCGGAGGTGGCGATCAATGTGGTCGAAGAGCGCCCGCTGACGATATTCCTCAACCGGCAAGAGATCGTGACCGCGATGACCATTGGCGACTATCCGGCCTATCTGGCCTTAGGCTTTCTGCGCAATCAGGGGATGTTACGCCCGGACGAAGAGATCACCGGCGTCGATTATGACGAAGAGCTTGAGACCGTCGTTGTCCGCACCAAACGCGCCACGGACTACGAAGACAAGATGCAGCGCAAGACCCGCACCAGCGGTTGCGCCGTGGGCACTGTCTTTGGTGATATGATGGAGGGGCTGGCGGATGTGCGCCTTCCTGATACGCCGGTGCGCACCTCGGACCTCTATGCGCTGGCGGCCAAGATCAACCGCACGCCGAGCCTTTATCTTGAGGCCGGGGCGATCCATGGCACGGTGCTGTGCCAAGGCGACCGGCCACTCGTTTATATGGAAGACGTGGGCCGCCACAATGCGGTCGACAAGATCGCGGGCTGGATGCTCTCCGAACGAGTCGGGGCCGAGGATAAGGTGCTCTATACCACCGGGCGGCTGACCTCCGAGATGGTGATCAAGACGGCGATGATGGGCATTCCGGTGCTGGCGTCACGCTCGGGCTTCACCGCTTGGGGGGTGGAGATTGCGCAGCAGGTCAATCTCACACTCATCGGACGGATGCGCGGGCAGCGGTTCACCTGTTTGGCAGGGGAAAACCGGTTGATCCGCGACGCAGACCCCGCCAGCGTGGCCGACGAGCCGCGTAAAAGTGGCCGCAAGGGCGCGAAGGAATAATAAGATGAAACAACCACTTGGCGTCATTTTGGCGGGCGGGCAAGCGACCCGTATGGGCGGTGGCGACAAGGGGTTGCTGCCGCTGGGGCAGGGCACTTTGCTGTCGTCGGTGATTGACCGACTTGAGCCGCAGGTCGCGGGGCTCGCGCTTAATGCCAATGGCGATGCGGCGCGTTTTTCTGATCTGGGTCTGCCGGTGCTGGCTGACAGTGTTGAGGGGTTTGCCGGACCGCTCGCGGGCGTGCTTGCCGGGTTGGATTGGGCGGCGGAGCAGGGGGCGGAGACGATCGTCACCGCTGCTGCCGACACGCCCTTCTTCCCCTGCGATTTGGTGCCGCGTCTCTTGCTCGCCGCTGATGGCATGACCCACCCGCTCGCTTTGGCGGCGACCCCAGACGTCAAACGCGGCAGCGCCCGGCACCCGACCTTTGGCCTCTGGCCAGTGGCGCTGCGCGACGACCTGCGCGCGGCCCTGCAGGGCGGGCTGCGTAAGGTGGTGCTCTGGACGCAGGCGCATGACGGGCGCGAGGCGATGTTCCCGGAGGAGGCGGCGTTTTTCAACGTGAACACGCCCGAGGATTTGGCGAAAGCAGAGGCGATGGCATGAGAGTTTACGGCGTCGTCGGCTGGAAAAACGCGGGCAAGACGGGATTGATGGAGCGGCTCGTGGCCGAAATCACGGGCCGTGGTTTCACCGTCTCCACCGTCAAACACGCCCATCACACCTTCGACGTGGACCACTCCGGCAAAGACAGCCACCGCCACCGCGTTGCGGGCGCACGCGAGGTGTTGCTGGCCTCGGGCGCGCGTTTTGCCTTGATGCACGAGCTGCGCGGCGCGGAAGAGCCACCTCTGGAGGCTCATCTCGCGCGGCTCTCGCCCGTCGATCTGGTGCTGATCGAAGGCTACAAACGCGACAGCCACCCCAAAGTCGAAGCGCATCGGGCGGAGACGGGAAACCCCCTGATCGCGCCGGATGACCCGACTGTGCGCGCCGTCGCGAGTGATGTGGCGCTGCAGCTGGATCGGCCTGTATTCGACCTGAACGACACCAAGACAATAGCTGATTTCATCCTGCGCGAAGTGGGTCTGATCGCGGCCCCCTCCAAGCCCGCTACCGCCGCGCCGCCGCCCCTGCGCAACGATTGTTTTGCCCTCCCACCCGGTGTGCATTGGACCCCGGTGAACGAGGCGCTGGACCTGTTGAAAGGTCGCCTCCACGTTGTGACGGGGACGGAAACCCTTCCTGCTGCCGATGCAGGGGGGCGCATCTTGGCGCAAGACGTCACCGCCATTCGCGCCAACCCGCCGTTGCCCAATACGGCAGTCGATGGCTATGGCTTTGCCGGGGCGCGCGGCGAGGGGCTGCATGAAATGCCGCTTATGGCGGGGCGTGCGGCGGCAGGAGATCGTCCGGGGGCCGTGCCTGCCGGGCAGGCGATCCGCGTGCTGACCGGGGCTGCACTGCCCAAAGGGGTCGACACCGTAATCTTGCAAGAGGATGTCACTGCCGAGGGCGGCATGCTGCGGTTCAACGGGCCGGTGAGGCAGGGCGCAAATACCCGCAAAGCCGGTGAAGACGTGCAGGCGGGCGATATGATCCTCGCGGCAGGTACGCGCGTCGGCCCGGCGGAATTGGCGCTATTGGCGGCAGCGGGCGTGGCGGAGGTGAGCCTGCGCAAGCGGTTGAAGGTGGGGGTGATCTCCACCGGCGACGAGTTGGTCGAGATGGGCGAGGCGGCCCGCGATGGGCAGATTTACGACGCCAATCGCCCCATGTTGCTGCAACTCGCGGCGGACTTTGGCCATGAGGCCGTCGACCTGGGCCGTGTGGCCGATGACCGCGCGGCGCTGCGCGCAAGGCTCGACGCGGCCGCAGAGCAGGTGGATGTGATCCTCACCAGCGGCGGCGCGTCGGCGGGGGACGAAGATCACGTTTCGGCCCTGCTGGCCGAGGCGGGGGCGATGCAGCTGTGGCGGATTGCGGTGAAGCCGGGGCGGCCTTTGGCGCTCGGATTGTGGCAGGGCGTGCCGGTCTTTGGCCTACCGGGCAATCCGGTGGCTGCGATGGTTTGTTCGCTGATCTTTGCACGCCCTGCGATGGCCTTGCTCGCCGGACACGGCTGGCAGGAACCTCAGGGTTTCGAGGTGCCCGCGGCGTTTGAGAAGCGCAAAAAGGCCGGGCGGCGTGAATACCTGCGCGCGCGGATGCGCGATGGCCGGGTGGAGGTTTTTGCCTCCGAAGGATCGGGCCGCATCAGCGGGCTAAGCTGGGCCGAAGGGCTGGTCGAATTGGACGAAGCCGCCCGCGACATCAAGCCGGGCGATCTCGTCCGTTTCATTCCCTATGGCAGTTTTACCAGCTAAAGCCGCGCCTCAATCGAACGTCCCCGCACATCGGCCCAGCAACATGAAGGCGCGGGCGGTGCGGGTGTCGGCGAGTGACGAGATTTCCTCATCCGTTGCCTGCTTTTCGAACTCCGCAAAGGTTCGGTCAAACCGGCGCAGGAAGTGATGCGCCGCGTCGCGGAAGATCGGGTCTTGCCGCATCCGCGCATTGGCCAGCGCCAGCGACGACCGATCCCGGATACCGCCCAAAGGCGCGATCGTGCGGCCCCGCGCACCGTTTGCGAACTGACGCCAAACCTCGGGGCGGGCCCGGTCGGGGCGAAGGTCGTCCATGTAAATGCCGTCTTGGCTCAGCAGGGTCAGCACATCCTGCGCGGCCTGCACCAGCTGCGCAGCAGAGCGGTCTTTTAGCGCGCGGCGCAGCGCGTTGAACCCGGCCTGATCTTCCGCCGTTTCGGGGAAATTCAGCGCACGGGTGAAATCCTCGGCAGAGAGTGGCTGCGCACTGTCACCCGCTTGCGTGCCAAGCGCCAGCGTGGGTTGGTCTTCGGCGGCGGGTGGCGTCGGCGCGGCGGCAGGGGTGACTGGGCGCGAAGGCCCGTCGCGACCCTGAAGCCCGGCCAGTGCGATCTCGGTCTTGCGCGCACTGGCGGCGAGTTCATCCAGCTTGCGCGCAATGCTGCTTTCGCCCGCAGGTTTGTTGCTCTGCTGTTGCGAGAGATAGGAATGTCGGATCGCGTCGATCGCGGCCTGAAGGCGTTGGCTTTCCTCACGCATGACCCGTCCGGCGCGGGCGGCGGTGGCCCCGACCCAGATCATCGCGACCGGCATAATCACCACCAGAAGGATCAACAGCCCGCGCAGCCCACCGTCATTGGCACCTTCCGGCACCTCGGCGGCGTTGAAGGTGAAATAGACCGCCGTGCCAAGCAGCCAAAGCGCTGAGAGCGCACCCGCGATGATCTCAATCTCGGTGATGCCGCTGCCTTTGGATCGGTCATAGAGACCGATCGGCGCGGGCCGTGCAGCACCTTCCCCGCTGCGCGGGGCGCGTGGGGGATGATGGCCGGATGCGGAAGTGTCGGGGTCTGCCATGTCAGCCTTCCCGTTCAAGCGTAGACGATCTTGAGAACCTCATAGGACTTCTGCCCCCCGGGGGTGCGCACCTCAACGGAATCACCTTCGTCTTTGCCAATCAGCGCACGGGCGATGGGCGACTTAATGTTCAAAAGACCCTTTTCGATGTTGGCCTCATATTCGCCAACGATCTGATAGGTCTTCTCTTCTTCGGTGTCTTCATCGACCAGCGTCACCGTAGCGCCGAACTTGATCGAGCCCGATAGTTTCTTGGGGTCGATCACATCCGCGAGCGAGATCACGCCTTCAAGTTCTTTGATGCGGCCTTCGATGAACGACTGCTTTTCCTTGGCGGAATGATACTCGGCATTTTCCGACAGGTCACCATGTTCGCGTGCTTCGGCGATAGCCTTGATGATGGCGGGCCGTTCAACCGATTTCAGGTGCTTAAGTTCGACTTCGAGCGCGGTGTGACCGTCGCGGGTCATCGGGATCTTTTCCATGGCGGTGTGCCTACATAATGAGGGCCGCACCCGGGTTTTCGCCGGGGGGCGGCCAATTGCGTGTTAACTTGGCAGTTACCTGACCCAAACTGCCCCCCAATTGCAAGAGCCTAACGCCCCTGAGATCGGCGGTTGGATGCCGTCAATCCTGTCCCAACCGTGCAATAGCATTACTGCTGCAGGTATGGTGAAACGACGGCTGATTGCACTATCTGATGGGGAACAAACCGGCGGCCTCATGGGCCGTGCGCCATGTTATGTCGCTGGGGCCATGTTTTGCGCAATAAACGCAGGGTCGCGATTGCAATGCGTGCGGCGGTGGTTTAGCCAAATTCAAACCGAATTTGCCGTGAGGGAGCACCAAGAATGGCCGAGATTGAACGCGAAGCGATGGAATATGACGTTGTGATCGTTGGCGCCGGGCCTGCGGGCCTGTCGGCTGCGATCCGGCTTAAGCAGTTGGACGCCGATTGCAATGTCGTGGTGCTTGAGAAGGGCTCAGAAGTGGGTGCGCATATCCTGTCGGGCGCGGTGCTTGATCCTTGCGGGTTGGATGCGCTGATCCCCGATTGGAAGGAAAAAGGCGCGCCGCTGAATGTGCCGGTAAAAGAAGACAACTTCTATCTGCTGGGCGAGGCGGGCAAGTTGCGCATCCCCGAATTCCCGATGCCACCGCTGATGAAAAACCACGGCAATTACATTGTCTCCATGGGCAATGTCTGTCGCTGGATGGCCGAACAGGCCGAGGAACTGGGCGTCGAAGTCTTCCCCGGCATGGCCTGTTCAGAACTGGTGTTCGGTGAGAACGGCGAAGTCAAAGGCGTTGTCGCTGGTGAGATGGGGCGTCAGGCCGATGGCACGCCGGGCCCAAGCTATGAGCCGGGCATGGAGCTTCATGGTAAATATGTCTTCCTCTCCGAAGGTGTGCGCGGCAGCCTGAGCAAACAGGTGATCGCGAAATACGGGTTGGACGAAGGCAAAGAGCCGCAGAAATACGGCCTTGGCATGAAAGAGATCTGGGAGATTGATCCCGCCAAGCACCGCGAAGGCACCGTCACCCACACGATGGGCTGGCCGCTAAACAGCAACGCGGGTGGCGGTTCGTTTATCTATCACCTTGAGAACAATCAGGTCTACGTCGGTTTCGTTGTCCACCTCGGCTACAAAAACCCGCATGTTTTCCCTTACATGGAATTTCAGCGCTTCAAGCATCATCCGATGGTGGCCGAACTGCTCGAGGGTGGCAAACGCGTGGCATACGGCGCGCGGGCGATCACGGAAGGCGGCTATCAATCCATGCCCAAAATGGTGGCGCCGGGCGTAGCTTTGCTGGGCTGTTCGGTCGGTATGGTCAACGTGCCGCGCATCAAGGGCAACCACAACGCCATGCTGTCCGGCAAGGCCGCAGCCGAAGCCGCCTATGCGGCGATCCAAGCGGGTCGGGGCGGCGATGAGTTAACTGAATATGAAACTGATGTGCGCGACGGGCCGATTGCCGCAGACCTCAAAAAAGTGCGCAACGTCAAACCGCTGTGGTCAAAATACGGCCTGACCGCGTCTCTGGCGCTTGGTGGGTTCGACATGTGGACCAACACGCTCGGATTTTCGTTGCTGGGCACTTTGGGCCACGGGAAATCCGATGCCGAGGCGACAGAACCTGCGGATAAGCACAAGAAAATCGACTACCCCAAACCCGATGGCAAACTCAGCTTTGACCGTTTGACCAACGTGGCCTTCTCTTTCACCAATCATGAAGAAAGCCAGCCTGCGCATCTTAAGCTGAAAGACCCAAGCATCCCGGTCGAGGTGAACCTGCCGAAATACGCGGGCCCTTCGGCGCGCTACTGCCCGGCGGGTGTCTACGAGTTCGTCGAGGACGACAAAACCGGGGAGACGCGGTTCCAGATCAACTTCCAGAACTGCGTGCATTGCAAGACCTGCGACATCAAAGACCCCACGCAGAACATCGTGTGGACCACGCCGCAGGGCGGGGATGGGCCGAACTATCCCAATATGTAAACCGGCGCCAGAAGGCACGTAGAAAGGACCGGCACGCGAGGGCGTGTCGGTCTTTTCTATTTCTCGGTCGGCGAAATCCTGTCAGCGGCGCGTCTCATCGGGGCCACGCCATTGCACCCGGGCACAGAGGTGATAGCCTGAGCGCAAAGCGATATGAGGCGGTTTGCATGTTTCGGAATGTCCTAGGGTTCACCAGCGTCGCGGCGCTTTGCATCGGCCTTTCTGCGCCGTTGATGGCGCAATCCATCGCGGGCCCCTATCTGGCCGGGCGCCATGCCGCGGTGAACAGCGACTATCCTGAGGCCGCGCGCTATTACACCCAAGCGCTGGCCAATGATCCCAAAAACATCGAACTGATGGAAAGCGCCGTGCTGTCCTACCTGTCGCTGGGGCGGGTTGAGAAAGCGCTGCCATTAGCGCGCAACATGATTACCTTGGGCACGAAAAGCCAAGTGGCTGAGATGGCCCTCGTGGCTGGCATGGCAAAGGAGGGCGATTACGACGCTCTTTTGGAGCGTGACACCTCGGCGATCGGCCCTTGGGTCGGTGGGCTGGTGCAGGCTTGGGCGCATATGGGCGCTGGCGATGTCACCGCCGCCATGGCCGCTTTCGATAGCCTAAGCGAAGAAGCCGGGATGCAGGGTTTTGTGATGTATCACAAAGCCTTAGCACTCGCGAGTGTCGGCGATTTCGAAGGGGCCGAGGCGATCTTTGCCAGTGACGCTGCGGGGGCGGCGGGCCAGACCCGACGTGGGGTGATGGCCCATGCTGAAATCCTTGGCCAATTGGACCGCAGCGATGATGCGCTTGCTGTGCTCAAAGACGGTTTCGGCGATGACACCGATCCAGAGATCGCCCGTCTGATCGAAAACTTGCAACAAGACGCGCCCGCCCCTTTCAGTCATATGCCTGACGCTCAAGCCGGGATGGCCGAGGTGTTTTTCACCTTCGCCGCCGTGCTGCGCAACGAGGCGGCGGGGGATTACTATGTGCTGCTTTATTCCCGCATCGCCCGCTACCTGCGCCCCGATCACATCGACGCGCTGCTGTTGACGGCAAGCCTTCTGGAAAACCTTGGTGAGCATGATCTGGCGATTGCCGAATATAAATCCCTGCCTGCCAATAGCCCCGCCTATCACGCCGCCGAATTGGGCCGTGCCGAAGCGCTGCGCCGCTCGGGCAAAACCGCGCAGGCCATCGAAGTGTTGGAGCAGCTCGCGCGGAGCCATGGTAGTCTTGCTGTCGTGCACTCAACGCTGGGCGATATGCTGCGGGCTGAGGAAGACTATGAGGCGGCCATCGCCTCTTACGATCAAGCGCTCGACCTGACTGCCGAAACCGCTCGGGCCCGATGGGTGCTGTTCTACGCCCGCGCCATCGCCAAGGAACGCAGCGGCGATTGGGAAGGTTCTGAGGCTGATTTCCGCGCGGCGCTTATGTTGAACCCCGAGCAACCGCAGGTCTTGAACTATCTCGGCTATTCGCTGGTTGAGCAGCAGCGCAGCTTGGACGAGGCGCTTGATATGATCGAGCGCGCCGTCGCGGCCAGCCCCGACAGTGGTTATATCGTCGATTCGTTGGGTTGGGTGTTCTACCGGCTGGACCGTTACGGCGAGGCGGTGGAGCAGATGGAGCGCGCAGTGGAGTTGGAGCCTGTGGACCCGGTGGTGAATGATCACCTCGGAGATGTCTATTGGGCCGTGGGCCGCAAACGCGAGGCCGAGTTCCAGTGGCGCCGGGCGCTGTCCTTCGTGGACCTGACCGATGCGGATTCCGAAGCCGACCCCGAGCGGATGCGCCGTAAACTGGAGGTTGGGCTTGATGCCGTGCTGTCCGAAGAGGGCGCGCCGCCCCTAAAGGTTGCTGCTGACGAATGACCGTTATGGAAGATGCGGCACCCGCTGGCCCCGGCGCTGCGGCGCCGCGGATAGCTTGGGCCAAGGTAAACCTGACCCTGCATTGCACCGGCCAGCGTGCAGACGGCTATCATCTGTTGGACTCGCTTGTGGTTCGTGTGGGCGTGGGCGATGCGCTGCACGTGGCACGGGCTGAAAACCTGACCCTCACCATCAGTGGCCCGCGCGCTAAAGGCGTGCCGACCGATGCGCGCAACCTCGTGCTGCGGGCGGCTGAGATGCTGGGTGCAGGTGCGGGCCGGGGTGCGGCGCTGCATCTGGTTAAACATCTGCCCGCTGCGGCGGGAATCGGCGGCGGCTCTGCCGATGCGGCGGCGGCGCTGGAATTGCTCTCCGCGCATTGGGGCGTGCCGCTGCCTGCTGATACAGCGCGGCTCGGCGCGGATGTGCCGGTATGCCTCACCCGCGGCCCCCAGCGGATGCAGGGAGTGGGGGAGATACTTNCCCCGCTGCCGCCGCTTCCGGCCTGCCACATTGTGTTGGTGAATCCCGGCGTAGATGTGCCGACGCCTGTGGTCTTCGCGGCCCTGACCGACAAGAACCAACCGCCGATGCCGGATGTGATTCCGAAATCTGCGAATTTTGCTGAATTTGTTGATTTCCTGCGCCTGCAGCGCAATGATCTTGCCGCCCCTGCCATCGCGCGCGCGCCGGTCATCGCGTCTTGTTTGGAGGCACTGAGTGACGCGGCACTCGCGCGAATGTCAGGCTCCGGCGCGACGTGTTTCGGTATTTACGCGACCCCCAAAGAGGCTGAAACCGCCGCCCATCGCATCACCACCGCCGCGCCCAATTGGTGGGTCGCCGCCGCACCGATTTTGGTCGCTTAACTGATCCGGCTGACGACGTAGTCGGCCAGATCGATCAACATGTCCTTTAAATCGTGGTCGGGCAGGGGGGCGAGAGCTGTTTTGGCTTTTTCGGCCCAGCCATGCGCATCACGCTGCGTGGCGGCAAGCGTGTCGTGTTTGTTTAAAAGAGACAGCGCTTGGTCGAGATCGCCGTCCTCCTGTTTGCCCTTTTCAATAGTACGGACCCAAAAAGCGCGCTCCTCCGCATCGGCCTTGGCCACGGCCTTGATCACGGGCAGGGTCAGCTTCCGTTCCCGGAAATCGTCGCCCACGTTTTTGCCCGTGGCGCCGGTATCTCCCTGATAATCCAGCAAATCATCGACGATTTGAAATGCAATGCCAAGCGCGTCGCCATAGTCATAAAGCGCTTTAACCTGATCTGTCGGCGCACCGGCAATCACGCCGCCCACTTCCGTCGCGGCAGAGAAGAGCGCCGCCGTTTTACCGCGCACCACCTGCAAATAGACCGCCTCATCGGTGGCCAAATTCTGCGCCGCAGTCAGCTGCAGCACTTCGCCCTCGGCAATCGTTGCCGCAGCGTTGGACAGGATGCGCATGACGGGCATTGATCCCGGTTCGGTCATCAATTGAAAGCTGCGCGCGAAAAGATAATCGCCGACCAGCACCGAAGACTGGTTGTCCCACAATAGGTTCGCCGTGGGTCGCCCGCGCCGCTGGGCGCTTTCGTCCACCACATCGTCATGCAGCAGGGTCGCGGTGTGAATGAACTCTACCGTGGCGGCCAGATGCACGTGATAGGGCCCGCCGTAGCCACACATCCGCGCGGCGGCCAACGTCAGCATTGGGCGCAGGCGCTTGCCACCAGCTTCGACCAGATGGGCGGTGACTTCGGGGATACGGGGCGCGTGTTTGGAGGCCATTCGCTCGCGGATCAGCGCGCTAACCGCCTGCATATCATCGGCCAAATAGGCCGCCATTTGGTCGTGCGGTTTCATTGTTGCATCAATTTTCATCGTCATTTCCCACGTCCCGCTCGACATGCCGGCAATCCGGCTCTACATCTTTGATATGAAGGAACTTTTGCGCAGCACCGACATGACTATCATCGCCTTTGCCACCGCCCTCCTTAGGGGGGAGGATATAGACTGCTTTGAAATGGACGTAAACATGAGCGTGCTCGAAGGCGGCATTGGAATCTTCCCCCGCCGTCTGATGGTGCACCCCGATGACCATGACGCGGCCCTGCGGGTGATGCGCGACAACGAGATCCCGCTCGGGCTGTGAGCCTTTTTGTCGAAGACGACCTGACATGCGACGCCTTTCTGGGTGGTAAGCTGCGCCTATGGCAACCGCGCCGGGGGCGGGGCTATCGCGCCGGGGTGGACCCGGTTCTGCTGGCCGCGAGTGTCGAGGCCACGGCGGGGCAAAGCGTACTGGAACTAGGCTGTGGGGTGGGCGCCGCGGTGCTGTGCCTGAGCGCTCGGGTGCCGGGGTTGGCGCTGACGGGGTGCGAATTGCAGCCCGCCTACGCCGATCTCGCGCGGCGCAATGGCGGAGATGTGTTGGAGGTGGTCGAGGCCGATCTGACCGACATGCCCTTGCATCTGCGTCAGAGGCAATTCGATCATGTGTTGGCCAATCCGCCCTATTTTGATCGTGCCGCCTCGGTCCAGTCCCGTGATCCGGGACGGGAGGCGGCCTTGGGCGAAGCTACGCCCCTGCGACAATGGGTCCGCATCGCCGCGAAACGCCTAAAACCTAAAGGACAGGCGCATTTTATCCACCGTGCGGAACGGCTGCCCGAGCTTTTAGCAGCGCTTCCGCATGAGATGGGATCGGTCGAAGTGCTGCCCTTGGTCTCGCGTGCGGGGCGGATGCCTGAACTGATTCTGCTGCGGGCGCGCAAAAACGGGCGGGGCGCTTTTCGACTGCATCACAGCTATGCCATGCACCTTGGAGCGCGGCATGAAGGCGACCAGAAAAGCTATGTGCCCGAAATTGAAGCGGTCCTGCGCCGCGGCGCACAACTGCTCTTTCCCAATTCTTAAGCATTTTTTCACCAACTTCACCCCTATGCTGCGGTGCTGCGTGACTTGTGGGTCGCGCTGTGATCCACTTAATTTCTAAACACCAATCATGGAGGATTGTATGGCTTTAAACGCACATCTGGACACTCTGAAGCGGAAGCATCAGGCGATGAGTGAGGCGGTTGAAACCGCTCAGCGCGCCCCCGGTTCGGACGATCTGCAAGTGGCTTCCATGAAGAAAGAAAAACTGCGCTTAAAGGAGGAGATCAGCCGCCTGTCGAGCTGACCTGCGACGAAAGACCGAACTCTTATGATGGCTGTCGTTCCGCTGTGGCGGAGCGGCAGCTTCGCGTTTCTGCTATGGTTGACGCATACTCAAGCCGCGCGGTGACCTGATAGCAGATGTTGCTCCGAGCCGATGTGAAAAAGGCCAGCCCCGCGAAGGGCTGGCCTTTTCAATTCAGATAGGTCTTGCCCGTTAAACGACGAATTGTGCGCCGTTCGCTGAAATGGTCGAGCCATTGATGAAGCCCGCGTCATCCGACACCAAAAAGGCGACAGCACGGGCAATCTCTTCGGGTTCACCCAGACGGCCTGCGGGGATCTGCGCGATGATGCTCTCACGGACCTTTTCAGGCACGGCCATGACCATATCGGTCGCGATATAGCCGGGGCAGATTGCGTTGGCGGTAATGCCTGCACGTGCGCCTTCTTGGGCCAGTGATTTCACAATGCCCAGATCGCCCGCCTTGGTCGCGGCATAGTTGACCTGTGCGAACTGGCCCTTCTGCCCATTGATCGAGGAAATCACGACCACGCGCCCGAATTTGCGTTCGCGCATGCCGGGCCATACCGGGTGGATCGTGTTGAATACGCCGGTGAGATTGGTCGCGATGACCTCGTTCCACTGATCGGGCGTCATCTTATGGAAAGGCGCATCGCGGGTGATGCCCGCATTGGCGACGACCACTTCGATGGGGCCAAGATCAGCCTCAACCTTTTCAATCCCGGCCTTGGAGGCGTCGTAGTTTGCCACGTTCCATTTGTAGGTCTTGATGCCTGTTTCTTCTGTGAATTTCGCGGCGGCTTCGTCATTGCCGGCATAGGTGGCGGCGACGGTATAGCCTTTGTCCTTCAGCGTGGTCGAAATGGCCGCGCCAATACCGCGGCTGCCTCCGGTGACCAAAGCGATGCGTGACATGTAATCCCTCCCTCAAGGTAATGTTCTTGCAAATGCATGTTTCGGCGCGCAACAAAATTGCGCGCCGATTGTAGTTTTAGGGGCGCTCAAGGCACATGGCAACACCCATACCGCCGCCGATACACAGCGTAGCCAAACCTTTTTTGGCGCCACGGCGCTGCATTTCGAACAGCAGAGTGTTGAGCACGCGTGCACCGGACGCGCCAATGGGGTGACCAATGGCAATGGCACCGCCGTTGACGTTCACGATCTCAGGATCCCAACCCATTTCTTTGTTCACGGCACACGCCTGCGCGGCGAAGGCTTCGTTGGCTTCCACAAGGTCGAGATCTTCGGGCTTCCAGCCCGCCTTTTCCAGCGCTTTGCGCGAGGCATAGACTGGGCCGACACCCATGATCGACGGGTCGAGACCTGCCGTGGCATAGGAGGCGATGCGCGCCAGCGGAGTGATGCCGCGCTTTTCGGCGTCTTCCGCGCTCATCAAAAGGGCACCTGCTGCGCCGTCGTTCAGGCCCGAAGCGTTGGCCGCTGTAACCGAGCCATCCTTGGTAAAGGCAGGGCGCAGTTTTTGCATTGCTTCCATAGTGGCACCGTGGCGGATGTATTCGTCCTGATCGACGGCCGTCTCGCCCTTGCGGGTTTTGATGGTGTAGGCGACGATCTCATCCGCGAATTTGCCAGCTTTCTGGGCAGCCTCGGCCTTGTTTTGCGAGGCGACGGCAAACTCATCCTGCTGATCGCGGGAAATCTGCCACTTTTCGGCGACGTTTTCGGCCGTTTGGCCCATGTGGTATCCGTTGAACGCGTCCCACAGGCCGTCGCGGATCATCGTGTCGATGAACTGCAGATCGCCCATTTTCTGCCCGGCACGCAGGTTTTGCGCATGGGGGCTCATGGACATGTTTTCCTGACCACCTGCGGCGACGATGCTCGCGTCACCCAATTGGATGTGCTGTGCCGCCAGCGCTACGGCGCGCAGGCCCGAACCACAAACTTGGTTAATGCCCCAAGCAGCGCTCTCTTTCGGCAGGCCCGCATTGATATGCGCCTGACGCGCGGGGTTCTGACCTTGGGCGGCGGTGAGCACCTGACCCAAAATGGTCTCAGAGACTTCGGACGGGTCCACCCCGGCGCGGGCTACCAGTTCTTTTAGAACGGCGGCACCAAGATCATGGGCGGGTGTATTGGCAAACGCCCCGCCGAAACTGCCCACGGCGGTACGGGCGGCGGATGCGATGACGACATTGGTCATGATGTGACTTTCCTC
>JGI24724J26744_10001033_pt1 | contig 19472 bp, 18 predicted proteins | sample Cruoilmetagenom7_FD_26744 | JGI IMG/M metagenome (IMG submission 26744) | reverse complement strand
GAAAAAAATGGTTTCGAGAGAATAAAAAAAAGCGGGCAGAAGAAATCTGCCCGCTTTTCGTTAATTATTATTTTTTTACTTTTTTAGCGCCTGCCAACCTGCATATCTGGCTGTTTCACCCAATTCCGCTTCAATTCTTAATAATTGGTTGTATTTGGCAACACGGTCAGAGCGCGCTGGAGCGCCTGTCTTGATCTGACCGGTATTCAGTGCTACAGACAGATCAGCGATAGTCGTGTCTTCTGTCTCACCTGAACGGTGCGATATTACTGTGCGCCATCCATTTCGCTGACTTAATTCAACCGATTCGATCGTTTCGGTGAGAGAACCAATCTGATTTACTTTGACCAATAAAGCGTTGCATGCTTTCTTATCGATGGCTTCTTGAACACGTATGGGGTTCGTGACAAGAAGATCGTCTCCAACGATCTGCAGGCGATCGCCTAATTCTTCCGTCATCTTTATCCATCCCTCCCAATCATCTTGACCTAACCCGTCTTCGATGGATACGATCGGGAACTGATCTACCCACGATTTCCAGAAGTCAACCATTTGTGCGGGGTTAAGTTTCTTACCTTCTGTGCGTAAATTGTAGACCTTCTTTTCCTCATCATAAAATTCGGAAGCGGCGGGATCCAGAGCAATTGCTACATCCTTTCCGGCTTTAAAACCAGCTTTCTCTATGGCTTCCAGGATAACTTCTATTGCTTCAACATTGGCTTTTAAATTGGGTGCATACCCACCCTCATCACCTACAAGGGTTGCATACCCATGCGATTTGAGGACAGATTTCAATGCGTGATAGATTTCCGCTCCCCAACGCACTGCTTCAGAGAAGGATGAAGCGCCCAATGGCATAACCATGAATTCCTGAGCGTCGGTTGACTGCCAAGCAGTGTGGGCACCGCCATTAAGGATATTCATCATGGGAACAGGTAATACATGTGCGTAAACTCCTCCGATATAGCGGTAGAGGGGTAGGCCTAATGAATTGGCAGCTGCTTTTGCGACAGCAAGGCTGGTTCCCAAGATCGCATTAGCGCCAAGATTGGCTTTATTGGGTGTTCCGTCGATTTCTAATAAGGTTTTATCGATCGCAATCTGTTCGGTTGCATCCCAGCCAATAAGTTCATCCGCGATCTGTGAATTGACGTTATTAACTGCTTTGGTAACTCCTTTTCCACCATAGCGTTTTTTATCTCCGTCGCGCAGCTCCAAAGCCTCATGAATTCCAGTCGATGCTCCGGAGGGTACAGCGGCACGGCCAAAGCTGCCATCTTCTAATAAGATCTCAACTTCGATGGTTGGATTACCCCGTGAGTCCAAGATTTCTTGCGCTTCAATCGATTCAATAAATGTGTACATTTTCTACCTCAATAATTTGTATTTTTTTACTCAACTTGCTAAGTATAATACGGAAAGCTATCAGGTCGGTCGGAAGTGAATTAGGTTTTTTGAGCAATGATTGCCCGAATAAAAGCATTGAAAATGGGATGGGGCCGATTTGGTCTTGAAAGAAACTCGGGATGAAATTGGGTACCTACCATAAAGGGATGATTCTTGAGTTCGGCAATCTCAGCCAGAATTCCATCTGGGGATTGTCCAGAAAATATCATCCCGGCTTTTTCTAGCTCATCTCGATACGCGTTATTCACTTCGTACCGATGGCGGTGGCGTTCCTTAACCTGTTCCCTTGAATATGCCATAAATGCGATCGTGTTCTTTTTCAGTTTGCAGGGGTATAAACCAAGGCGCATTGTTCCCCCTTTATCAGTGATTTTTCTCTGCTCTGGTAAAAGGTCGATGACTGGAAATGGCGTATCTTTGGAGAATTCAGTAGAATTTGCTTGTGAATAATTAAGGATATATCTGGCAAATTCGACTACCATCAGTTGCATTCCTAAACATAAACCAAGGAAAGGGATTTTGTTTTCGCGGGCATATGTAATAGCTTGGATTTTCCCTTCGATTCCGCGATCGCCAAAACCTCCCGGCGCAAGAATACCATCAGCCTTATGCACTAAATCCCAACCGGTATTCTCCTCAAGTTTCGCTGAATGTACCCATAATATTTCAACTTTCGCATTCTGGTTTAAACAGGCATGTTTTAGGGCCTCTTTTACGCTCATATAAGCATCATGTAGCTCAACATACTTTCCAACTAATGCGATCTTTAAGTGGTGTTTTGGATTATTTTCTGCTGCGGTGATCTTTTCCCAATCTCTCCAATCCGGCTTACTTCTAGCGTTAAGTTTGAAATAATCTAAAATTAACTCTCCAACACCATGTTCTTCAAGAACTAATGGAACTGCGTAAAGCGATGATGCTGTTGTCATAGGTATAACATGATTGCTATCTACATCGCAAAAGAGGGAGATTTTTTCCAATAAAGCAATCTCAATCGGGTAATCAGATCGAGCGATGATCATATTCGGAGAGATACCAATCGATCGCAGTTCCCCGACAGAATGCTGTGTAGGTTTTGTTTTTAATTCACCAGTCGCTCCAATGTGCGGCAGCCAAGTCGCGTGTACAAAAAATACATTATTCTGGCCGATATCTCTTCTTAATTGGCGGAGAGATTCAAGGAAAGGTAAACTTTCAATATCCCCAACAGTACCACCCACCTCAACAAGCACGAATTCAGCTCGTGAGGATTTCGCAACCAGATGAATCCTTCTTTTTATTTCATTAGTGATATGCGGAATTATCTGGATTGTCCCTCCCAGATATTCACCTTTTCTTTCTTTCCCAATCACTTCTGCATACACTTGACCGGCGGTCATGTTTGATTCTTTGGTTAGACGATTATCTATAAACCTCTCGTAATGTCCCAGGTCCAGGTCAGTTTCAGCACCATCATCAAGAACGAAAACTTCCCCATGCTGGTAAGGGCTCATTGTGCCTGGATCAACATTGAGATAGGGATCGAGCTTTTGAATAACTACAGAGAAACCACGTTCTTTTAATAACCGCCCGATTGCTGCAGCTGTTAATCCTTTTCCAACTGAACTAATCACTCCTCCTGTGAAGAAAATAAATTTTGGATTAAATTTTTCTTTCATCCCGATTCCCTCAATTCAAATAAAAGATACAGGGAGGGTTGTAAAACAAACCCTCCCTGTACATAATGAATATTTTCCCTTCTCTGATATTTATAGAGAAAATTCTAGTCAAGATAAAAAAGTGTACCATAAGAAAAAAACCCCGATTATCATCGGGGTTGTATTCGAAAGAAATATTATCAAGCCCGCTGCTTCAAGGTTCGTGAAAGAATATCATCCTGTTCCTTTGAGGCATTTTTATTTTTTTTAGACCGGGATTCTTCGGTAGGTTGGTCATCAACGTCGGCTTTTTCCATCGCTTCTCTAATGGCGATTTCCATTACGGTTGGCTCCTTTTCTTCCGGAACCTCATTAGTTATAGGTGGTTTCTCTTTCTTGCTTTTACCCTTTTTGTTTTGTCGATTAGGGCGAGCGGGTGTGATCTTGACACCCTCGATCTCATCCAGACCGGGTTGCATAGCTTTCATGGACAATTTAATCTGTTTACGTCGACGGTTAAAATCGATGACCTTTGCTTCGATTTCGTCACCAACGCTAACGATTTCAGATGCATCCCTAACATAACCTTGCGTGAGCTCACTTACATGGATAAGGCCAGGACGCTCTGCTCCAATATCCACAAAGGCACCGAATTTTTCTAATTTTGTAACTTTTCCTTTGACGACCATATCTTTTTTAATTTCACGCCATTCTAATGAAAGTGGTTCTTTCATGGTAACTTCTATGCGGTTGTCCTGGATATTACGTACATAAACGTCAACTTCCCGCCCTATTTTCAAGTAATCTTCCACGCGCAAAATCGGTAGTTCATTTTCAACAATGATTTGTGAAACATGTAAGAGGGCAGGTTTTTCAACACCAATATCAACGATCGCACCAGCTTTATTGGTTTTAACAACTGTGCCCTTTAGATGCATTTTCCTTTCTAATTGTGATGATAATGAAATACCTGTAATAATATCTGAAGCCATTAAAAAAATCTCCTAGATTGAGTCATAAGCAATCGTACATTATACCCAACACATAATTAGCTGTCAATTAAGTTAAAGCGCTAATCAGCCGTAATGATCTCAATTGCTTTCTCAAACTGTGTGTCGATACCGTTATAATAATCATCCTCATTAAATTCGATCTCTATATCAGGTGAAAGACCCAAATCTTGGATTTGACGCCCATAAGGGGTTAACCAATGCGCAACTGAGACTCGAATAGCACCATTTTCACCTTGAAGAGGAATCCAATTTTGAATAAGGCCTTTTCCAAAAGTGGTTGTGCCGATAAGAATTGCACGATTATTGTCCTGTAAAGCGCCGGCTGTGATCTCGGAGGCGGAAGCGGTTCCCTCATTAACTAAAATGTAAAGGGGGGTTTCCAAAGTTATGGGATCTTTTGTTGTCATATAATCCTTAGTAGTCTTATCTCCCCATTCTTCAATCAGAACGACTTTTTCTTTTAGAAAGATTGAGGTGATATCAATAGCGGAATCCACATATCCCCCAGTATTGTTGCGAAGGTCGATGATCAAATTATCTGCACCTTGTTCTAGTAATTGGGTTACAGCCAGTGAAAATTCACTATAAGAATTAGACCCAAAAGTATACAGTCTGATATATCCAATATGACCGTTGATGAGTTCACTCTCGACAGATGGGATGGGAATTATCGCACGAGTAATCTTGAATTCTAAGGGATCAGGTTCTCCTTCGCGAGTGATGGTGATTAATACTTGTGTATCAGCAGGACCAAGTATTTTTCTGAGGACCAGAGAGGGATCAAGATCTGCAACATCTTGATTATCAATTTTTACCACCACGTCACCTGGAGCTAAGCCCGCATCTTCGGCTGGAGAATTTGGCATCGGACTGATAATTACAAGAAACTCGCCGCTAGTGTCAACCCAGGCGCCTATCCCTGTGTATTCTCCCTCTAATGGTGAATTTTGCTCTCTGAATTGCTCCGGGTCCAGATACGTTGTGTATGGATCTCCCAAACTTTCCATCATTCCCCGTATGGATCCCTGCATCAGATCTATATCATTGACTGGTTGTTCGAGGTATTGGTCATGAACGATTTCCCAGGCTTGATGAAATGGTTTAAAGAGATTATCCAGCCTACCATTTTCGCGCGTGAAAAAAAGGTTTGATGGATTAAGTTGGGTGGATTGTCCTATGAAGAACCCAATTAAGAAGATTGCGATAAAACTAAGTAAACTGAAAAATCCAATAACGTAAAAATTCTTTTTAGAAAATTGCATCTTTTACCTATTTAATCTAACGACTCTAAGAATTTTGGAAGCATAAAAATATCAGGGATACTAAGAATATTTTCATTTAGCTCCCCAACTAAAATGGATAAGAATCCCATCTTTTGGCCTTGTTCCACATTTTCAATCATATCGTCAATGAATATACATCCATCAGGAGTAGTTAAGCCGGAAATTGATAATGCTTTCTCAAACGCTTCCGGGTTTGGTTTAACGTATGGTTTCATAGAAAGAACATCAATAATTTGATCAAAGTATGACCTTACCCCAAAAAAATCGAGGACTCGATTCGCGTGCGCAGCATCCGAATTAGTGAAAATTATCTTTCTTTGAGAGATTGAGGTTAGTAGCTCAGAAAGATTTCCATCGTCGGATAATATTTTTGATAGTTCTACATCATGAACGAAGAAAAGAAATTCAGTTTCATCAATTTGATATAAACTTTTCAATCCCTGGAGAGTAGTTCCGAAATTTTGTCGGCAATAATGACGGATTGCAGGAACCTCATCTTTATGGATGTGCAGAATATCCGTGATGTACAGGTTAATACGTTCACCAATTGCTTCCCACAATCCACTATCCCGTGAGTAAATCGTATTATCGAGGTCGAAAAATATTGTATGCAGCATATCAGAGAAAGTATATCCTTAAAAGACTATCAGATATAATTTGTAAATAGATTTATGCCAATAATCATACTTCCCAAGGAAGTTTCCTCAAAGATCGCTGCTGGAGAGGTCGTTGAACGACCAGTTTCTGTAGTTAAAGAACTGCTCGAAAACTCTATAGACGCTGGAGCAACAGAGATTTCAATTAAGATTGAACAGGCGGGGAAGAAGATGATAGAAGCTATTGACAATGGAGAGGGGATATCATACGAAGAATCAGACATTGCATTAAAGCGATACGCGACAAGCAAGATTTCATCGTCAGAGGATTTGGAGAAAATTCAAACTCTTGGGTTCCGTGGAGAAGCATTGGCATCCATAGCGGCAGTATCGAGATTTATGATCGAATCAAGATCGGAAAATCAGGAGATTGGGTTCAATTCTGTAATAGAAGGGGGTGATGAAACAGGGAAAAAACCTATTGGACGGTCTGTTGGTACTTTGATTCGAGTCGAAGACTTATTTTTTAATGTACCAGCCCGACTAAAGTTTTTAAAAAAAGACATTACAGAGAGGNGGTTAATAAGCTTGATCGTTTCTCGCTACGCNTTATTCTACGCGGGAATCAGATTTTCTCTANTTCAAGAAGGNAAAAAAGTTCTGGCAACAAATGGAAATAACAATCGCCGAGAAATATTATCCCAGATATATGACATTGAAACAGCGAAGTCATTGCTGAAAGTTAATTATTCAGATGATTATCTTCAACTAGAAGGTTATACAAGTCCCTTGAACATCACTCGTTCAACAAGGAAAGAAATATTCTTTTTCATTAATGGAAGATTAGTAAATGATCCAGTTTTATCTTCCGCAATAATTCGTGGGTATCATGGATTGTTGATGGTTGGACGTTTCCCAATAACTAATCTGTTCATTAACATTTCCCCAACCGAAATAGATGTAAATGTCCATCCAACAAAAGCGGAAATCAGGTTGAAAAATTCTAATCAGGTTTTTACTGCAATCCAAAGAATCATTCGAAAGACGATTGCTGCGTATGCTCCTTATGCCGCAGTTCCCCCTCGCATTTGGAAAACATCTGAGCCAACAAAAAATGTGGGTAATTTGGAAATCAATTTCAATAGTTCTGCTGACTCTGATCAAGAAGTGCAATCATCTGAGAAACCGAAATCTGTTCATTTGGATTCGAAAAAAGCTTATTGTTTACCGCTCCTGCGATTAATTGGCCAATTGGGACTTACATATATAGCTGCAGAAGGTCCAGACGGCTTATATCTGATTGATCAACATGCTGCTCATGAGCGGATCCTCTTTGAAAAAATCACTAATCAGGGCAGCATGGATGAAAATATATCTCAATTCTTGTTAGAACCGATTTCCATCACTCTCCCGGCTACCCAAATTGAGCGATTAGAGAAACAGTTAGATCTTTTGGCTTGGATCGGGTTTCAGCTGGAGCCATTCGGTCCTGGTGCGTATAAGATCATGGCTGTACCTCAGGTTCTCTCATCAATGGATCCAAAAGAAGCACTGATGACTGCAATAAGTGATGATCAAAAGTCTCCAAAAGAGCTCGTTGATACAGAGAACAGAGAAAAAATGATCAAGCGGATTTGTAAACGGCTGGCGATGAAAGGCGGACAGGTACTATCAACCCAAGAACAGAAACAGTTGATTCAAGATCTTGAGAATTGTAAAAATCCACGCACTTGCCCTCACGGACGTCCAACCATGATTCATATTTCGGTTGATTTATTGGAGAGACAATTTGGGCGTCGGGGAAGCGTTTAACTATCAATCATTTGGAGAATCTCGGGTATTGATTTTACGACATCCATGGGGAGTAGAATATCCGCGAAAAGATCCATTGGTGTTTTTGATAGTGTGTTTATGATCAATTTTGCCCTGTTACGGATAGCGAGGTCCGGTAATGTACTAGCCGGGTATACCTCCAGCGAAGAACCAATGACCAAAATTAGGTCTGTTCTCTGCATTTCCCGATAAGCTAAATGCCATGCTTTTTCAGGAAGCATTTCTTCAAACAGTACTAAATCTGGTTTGATAATGTGACCGCATTGGGAGCAGGTTGGCAAATGGCCATCGCTGCTTAATAATTCAAATAGATGATCTGTATCATACGTAGAGCTGCAGTTAAGACAGGTAGCAGTTCTTGCCGATCCGTGCAGTTCTATCACTCGATTTGCTCCAGATTCCTGATGTAAACCATCAATGTTTTGGGTGATGATTGATTTAATTATTCCTCAATTTTCCATTCGTGAGAGAAATATGTGTGCCGGGTTGGGTTGAGCGGATCTTGCCTGTAGAAATAGGGGTTTAATCCAATTGAAAAAATTTTCCGGATGGTCTCTAAAGGCAGTTAATGAGGCAATCTCAAATGGATCATTTTTTTCCCATAATCCTTTCCCCGGTGAACGAAAATCTGGGATTCCGGATGCAGTAGATATTCCTGCGCCTGTGAATGCAACAGCGTATTTGGAATTTCTCAATAATGAGGCTGATAATTCTATACGGGAGGAAAGATCAATATCCATGCATTTATTTTAATNTCAGTTAAGGGAAAATGGGAAATTGATGCAAATGCTATAATTTTTGACATGCTAAAAGATCGAGTTGCAGAAAACCTGAAAGAAAAATGTGGAATTGAAATTCAAGATAAGATTGTGCTTGGATTTTCAGGGGGGGCAGATTCTATTTGTTTATTAGATATTCTCAATAAATTGGGCTATAAAGTTGTGGTCGCCTATTTTAACCATCAACTACGACCATCCATAGACAAAGAGGTGCAATTTGCAAAAAGGGTTGTTGAAAAATATAAATTTGATTTTAAATTGGGCACGGAAGATGTAAATAATTTTGCTAAAAGAACAAATAAGGGAATTGAAGAAACTGCTAGATCTTTCCGGTATCAATTCCTTATGAAAGTTGCAAAAGATACGAACTCAAGCTCGGTTATGGTAGCTCACCACGCTGATGATCAGGTAGAAACCATTTTGATGAACTTGATTCGAGGAACCGGATTAAATGGGTTGATTGGGATGGATTATGTATCTTATGGTGAATTTAGTAAATCAATTCCAATCATCCGCCCTCTATTGGATGTATGGAAGGATGAAATTTTGTCTTTCTGTGAAGATAATGATCTAACCTTCATTATCGATGAGACGAACACAGATGAGGTTTTTACACGAAACAGTATACGCGCAAGTTTAATTCCGTTTCTCGAAAAATATAATCCAAATTTCAAACAGGGTTTAATCCGCATGAGCGGTATTTTGCATGATGATCATACATTTATCATGCAGTATTCAGAAAAAATAATNNAGGATGTAATACATTTACAAAAAACGAATTTTGTGGAGTTNAAAATTCGGACATTCAGACAATATCCTATCAGTGTTCAAAGATTTATTATTAATGGAATATTGCGAGATTATTTCAATATTGGTAAGAAAAAATCTTTCAATTTAATTGAGAATATTAGAAAAGTACTTACCAGAGAGATAACAAGTCATTATTCAAGATTACTAAAAGATCTTCAGGTAATTGTGGAGAAAGATCGGGGTTATTTATTNACAAATGCAGATGACCTGGAAAGCGAGGGGGGNCTAAAATTAGAAAATGATCTGGCTGAAGTNGCAATTCCAGGATTTACTCCNATCAATCAAAATTGGTNTCTAAANAGTTCAGTGTTACCCATTGATGAAGTAATGGAAATCTTCAAGAAGAATGAAAATAATTATTTTGCCTATTTAGATGCAGAGCTTGCCGAGGAGAAAATATTCATGCGTAAATGGCAGACTGGGGACCGGTATGCACCATTAGGTTTGTCAGGGCATTCAATGAAATTATCAGATTTTTGGATTAATAAAGGTTTTCCAAAGCGATTTAGAGAAGATTGGCCATTAATTATTTCAAATGAGAAATTGATCTGGATCCCTGGATTTCAACCAGCTTTTAAGGTAAGAATTACTGATTCTACTAAATATGTACTTCAACTGAATGTGGAGGAAAATTAAAAGTTTTACACTGATAGTTTATCCAGCTGTTGTAGTTTCATTTTAATCTCACGCCACTGGATTTTTGAAATTCCGAGCTTCTGGCGAATTGCATCTTTTTCAATCCCAATTTTCCAATCAGAGAGAGCACAATTCCATCTACACATTGAAAAAGATAAATGCTTATTAATACCTGCAGCGGTACTGATATCTTCTAGGATATATTCTAAGCGGCGAGGAGACCAAGGAAATACTTTCTCATCTGGATCATACTGGTTTAAGTATTCCTGATATATTACAATAAATTCTTCTGAAAGGGGAATCTTTCTTTCCTTATTTCGATCTCTTCCGTCCGCGTATCGTACAAATAGATAACTATCTCCATTTGTTTCAATATGGGAGCGTTTTATATTCAGACACTCACTCTTTTTGATCCCGGTCTCGAGGAGGAGCATTAATAATGCAATTGGGCGTGTGTCAGATTTTTCGGAGTGCCGGATTTGGTCAGAGGTTTCCAGTATCAATCCCAGTTCAAACGATGTAAGTACTTCGGGAAGTGGGCTGATGACTGTATGCTGGACGATTTTCTCTGCAGGATTGGAGCCGATACGACCGTGCTCAAAAAGCCATCGGAAAAAAGATTTGAGTGCGGTTATTCGTCGCGATAAGCTCTTTGGGCTGCAGGAAATATTTTTTCCTCTCCCATTCTCTAACCATCCAATGAATCGATTAAGGTCGGATGTAGAAATATCTCCGATAGTGATGTCTGGGGGTAAAAATTGGGCGAGCAAGCGAATGTCACTGAGGAATGCCTTGATTGTGTATTCTGATTTATCTTGATCTGCAAGATAAATCTGCCAGAATCTCATTGCAGCGGGGATTGAAGTAGAAGCACCTATATGAGGAATATCTGAAAAGTCATTATTCATAAATAACTCCGCAACTGCGTATAGTTATTATGAGTTTAAAATAGTATTCAATTAAAGTCAAGTGCTTTATTGGTGATAAACTGCTTGCCTGATTATTTCCCAAATGGCGTCATAATTTGGCAGAAGGACATTTGCTCCGCTTGAAGGGATCACATGGGAGGTCACTTGTTCAGGGCTTATATAGTAACGCGTAACCCGCGCAGTATCTGATAGGATAGCAGGCGCAATGGCAGTCAAAGCGAGCATATCTTCAAATGCCATATCAGTTTCAACGCTACTGATGAATTGATTGTACAATTCAGGAGCGCGTGCTACCGCATCAAGCGACATCGATTTTTTAAACAATCCCTCCAGTACTTCCTGCGCACGTCTTGTTCGATCAAAGTCATCAGAGGTATATCTCGAACGGACATACCAGAGAGCTAATTCACCATCTAAATGCGCTTGGCCTGGACCTATCGAACACCAGGCGCCATGTTGGTATGAGAGGTCACAGCGATCTTCGGTATTCTGAGATGCTTCAATTTCTATCCCGCCCAATGTATCTATAATGCTTTTAAAGCCACTGAAATTGGTCATCATATAATAATCAATGGGGATAGCGAAATTATGCTCGAAAGTCGATTTGAGAAGAGGAAATCCCCCATACACCATCGCAGTGTTAATGCGTTCTTTTTCAATTCCAGGTATTTCTACCCACAGATCCCGAGGAAATGAAATCAAACTTACCGTCGCTTCTTTTTTATCTATTGAGGCAAGCAGAACAACATCTGTTCGATAACCACTATTCGGGCGCCAATCTGATCCTAAAAGAAGAATGTTCACCTGATTTTCGGGAGGTACCAACCCGGGATTGGGAACTAGTGCGTCGGTTATCGGTTGAATATCTCTTAAAGGTGTTGCTGTGATTTGAAAAGGTTGGAAAGGGGTGGGTTCACCTTCGATATATTTTCCAATATCTGCGAGTAATTGCAGTCTCTCCACATTTTTATCGGAGAAGCCAATCCAACGGATAGAAATAATGCAAACGATCAGGAAGAGAAACAAGACCGCTATGATCAATAATCTATTGTCTTTTTTACGCATCATATTGCAATTAAAAGAATTAAAAACATTTCTAGTTTATCATGCAAGATAAATGCCATTAAAAAGTGAGAGATAAATTGATTAAATTTCTATTCATGAAGAAAAAATCTAGATACAGTTCTGTTGACAAAACCATGTATTTTGATAGAATTTCAGGCAAGTTATTGGCCGAAGTGGCGGAACTGGCAGACGCGCTACGTTCAGGGCGTAGTGAGCATTACGCTCATGAGGGTTCAAATCCCTCCTTCGGCATTTTCCCGCTCTTGGAGAGTATATTTTTAGCTGATTGTGCTGCCTGTTTTTTTGGGGTAATATATTAATATGCCTAAATTAAAACGAATAAAAAGGCAATGGGTATATGTTGTTTTACTTCTTATCTTGTTCATAATGATATTAGGGTTGAATTCTCGATTATCAGAATATTTGAGATTATCATCACAAAAAGGTGAGATGGATGAAAGAATCATCAGATTAAAATCAACGCAGATTGCGTTAGAAACACAGATAGCGTATGCTGATTCTGATAAAGCAGTTGAAGAATGGGCGCGAACATATGAGAGAAAAATTCTCCCTGGTGACCAGGTGATTATCCCACTTCCACAAGGAGATATCACTCCAGAAGTGAATTACTTAGCAACTCCAAACCCCGTTAATATGGAGAATTGGCAAATCTGGAGGGATTTATTCTTTGAGTAGTAGGTTGCAGGAAAAAATCGGTTAGAATGTGGTTTATTCAGAGAGAAAATTTCTGAAATGATCTGAAAAGGTAAAGGTAAAAAATGCTTGGAAGAAAACCCCCTCAAAATGTATTAAATGGGTATAAAAAAAGGCAGCGGGTTTCCCCTGTTTTCATCACAATTTTGGCTGTCTTATTAGTGATCATTGGTATTGTGATTATCGTGCTTTGGATCACTGGTGGAGGCTTCTCTTTAAACCTATTTAATAAAGAACCTACTCCAACGAGCACTATGCCGCCAACACCGGTTCTATCACCCACACCCTCAGTGATTCCTACAGAAACACCAACTCCAACGTTAACAGTTTCTCCTACTCCTTCTGGCCCATTTGAATATGAAGTACTGGAATTTGACAGCTGTTGGGGAATCTCAGAGAAATTTGAGGTTGATCTTCAAACCTTATTGGCGATTAATAATTTTGAAGATGGAATTTGCCTGATATATCCAGGATTAAAAATCAAAGTGCCAGCGCCAGGGCAAACATTACCAACACCTACTCCGATACCCCCCGATATGGCATCAGGCACACGGATTGATTACACTGTTCAGGCAGGTGACTCAATTAGATCCATTGCCGATCAATTTAATTCGACAGTTGAAGATATTCTCGCGATAAATAAGGATAAGATCGATGATGAGAACAATATCCCAGTGGGTGTGATTTTAGTTGTACGGGTGAATCTAGTTACTCCAACCCCAACTTTTGCTCCAACGAGTACTCTGGCAAGCTAAATAATAAATGCTCCCACCAAAGTGTGGGAGCATACTTCAATGGCTCGTAAATATCTGTTTTTCAAACTCGCATTATTTTTCCTCGTGGGATTCCTATCAAGCTGTAGAAACACGAATGGTGCAAATATCAGCCCAGTCGATATTGGATCAACAGGACCAATTTCAATTGATAAAGAAAAGATACCTTTTATTGTTGATGAGGATATTACCGTTCAGGTTACTCCGTTCATTAAATTTGAGTTGAATGGTGCTGATGAAGCCTTAATTGTATTTCCCGCTGAACCTCTTGAGATCGGGGAAGAATTTGATGTGATAATAACTAAGGACGAGTTAGTCCATATACACAAGACCAGAGTACGGCAGCCCTGTCTTGTTTACCTCGGTAATATTACAAATGAGCCGGAAATTTGGCAATTTTGTGGGCAGGAAAATATTCCTCTGACACAAACTGAGGGAAAAGTAGTGGATTTTTCTGTGTCGAGAAGCGGTAGTTGGATAGTATATGCGGCGAGGAATGAAAAGGGTGGGACGGATATCTGGAAAATGGATAGAGAGGGGAAAAACAAAGAAAAGGTTTATGCATGTGGCGAGGTTGCTTGTAATAATTTGGCAATTGATCCTTGGGGTTTGACAATTGCTTTCTATTCAAAAAGAGCTGATGGCGAGTTGATCCTTTTCTCGATAAATGAAAATCAGGCAATACTTATTGAAAGGGGAAATATATCGAATGTAGATTTTTCTCCAAACGGCCAATTCCTTCGATATTTTGAGAACAATAAGAGATGTTTAAGGGTTCTTGACATTGATAACGTCGATCTGATTCAAACGATAGAAAGTGATTCAGATTTGATAGGTTCATGGAGGCTTGATAGCAGCAGCTTTCTGTTTGGAATGCAGAATTATTGGGGAGGAATTGCTGGCATTGAGATATTTGAAGTCAATGTAGGGACGGGATCATTAGTTAAATTATTTGATGGTCAAGAATTATCAATTAATTATTTTCAGCCTACGTATATTAAGAATGAGAATCTGGTAGTTCTGGTTAGGATGGGATTTAACAGTAACAGTAAACAGATCTGGGTTATCGATAAAGATGGGAAAAAGATATTTGAAATAACCAATCATTACCAGTATGATCATTCTGCGCTATCATGGAATTCCGCGGAGGAAAAACTAGCTTTCCAAAGGTATTTGCTGACAAGTTCAGATTCGCTACCAGAAGTGTGGGTTTGGGAAAATCAAAATAATCAATTTCAATTGATAGCGAAAAATGCAGCGCGCGCAATTTGGATACCTTAGAGTCATCTATTTAAGAATAAATAATATCTCATCTTTTACAAGATCGTTATTTTCGAAAGCCAGGTGCGAACGGAGGATTTGGAAACACTCCCTTAAATCGATTTTTCCCAAAGCCCATACAGCGTGGATTCTTATTATTTCCGAATCAATAGCTAATAATTCTTTAAGAGGTTTTATGAATTTACAATCGTGGCTGTTACCGGCAGCAATGATGATGTTGCGTAAATGGCATTCGTAAGAAACCCTCAAAATCGGTGTATTCATATATTTTTCTATAAAGGTTTTTTCTGAGAGACTCATTTCTTTCAGCAAATCTAATGGATGATAGTTCTTTTTCTTCAAGTTAAAAAATATACCGCTTTGATTCCCCGTAACCCTTGAGTTGTACGGACAAACATCCTGGCAGACATCACAGCCAAAAACACGGTTACCAATTAACGATCGTAAGTTCCTTGGAATAACCCCTTTATGTTCAATCGTTAGGTAAGAAATACATTGGCTTGCGTCAATAATATGATCTCCAACTATGCATTGAGTAGGGCATGCTTGCTCACAAAGGTGGCAATTATCACATAGGTCATTAGAAAGTTGAGTTTTTTCATTCAGNTCTCTATCAACCATAATGCAGCAGAGAAAAGTGAATGAACCAAGTTTTGGGTGTATGAACAAAGAATTTTTCCCTATCCAGCCTGTCCCCGCGGCATAAGCAAAATCCTTTTCCATGAGGGATCCTGAATCTAAAAAGATCTTGTAATTGATTTTCTCAGATCGGTCACTATTGATGGAATCCATTAATTCAACGGCTTTATTATTTACCACGTAATGATAGTCTTCATACTGAGCGTAAGCCGCGATCATCCCTTTATCGGGGGATTCAGCTTGTTTTTTGTTAGGGAGAGGGCCGTACTTTACACCAAGGACAATGATTGATTTTGCGTCTTTCAATAATTGCCCTGGTTCTCTTCTGGATTCAATCACATAGTGTTTATTGAGAAATTCTAGATGTCCGAATTGATCTCTCTGTAACCATTCCAGGTAATCTTGAAAATGAGGTGATTGCTTAACTTCTGTAAAACCGATAAATGAAAAGCCAAGGTTTTTTGCCCTGGCTCTAATATAGATTATTATGTGTATAAATAACTATTAGCGATCTTATCTACCATCTTGGATAGATAAGATCTGCCTCATTGACAACTTCTATTTCAATGAAAAGAGGATCCCCAAAAGTTTGACCATCACCATTCGCCATGCGATAGTAATTAACATGAGTACCGAAAGTGTGTGGAGCTGTTATTCGAACACTCAAGGTAATCTGATTATTTGGCTCAACCGGGTTTTCAATGAAAATGAATTTATCTTCCTCATCACACATGATTGGTTCTCCATCCCAATATACCAAATAATAACTTGTATCCCATGTGGTTGTGCCGGTATTTTCAATTATCCAAGTTTTTGTGAATTTCTCACCCATCCATACTGTCGTTCCATCTGGATATGTAACATCCTCAATGAAGAGAGCTTTATCAGGTGATTCCGCAGGTAAAACAGGCGCTGGCCCTGATGCGTTTGCCGGAATTGTAGGAGTTGAAGGTAGGGGTTGTGCTGGAAGGGGCAGGGGTGTGGCGGTGGGTGGGGGTGCAATTGTAGCGGACGGGGTCAACAATGCGGACTGAGTAATCTCCGCCTGTATAGTACCGGCAACATCCGTCATCACAACTAATGGATCAATTGTCGGCGTTGCTTCTGGTGAGGACCCGCACCCAGCAACCAGAGCTGAAATGCACATCAACATACTTGCTTTAATTGTTTTCTTTTTATTCATGATCACCTACTATTTTTAATCCTTTATTGAAAGAAGTGCCATCGGATCAAATAACTGGAACATATTAATAACTCTCCATACAACATAATTATACCGTTCAGATTGTGTGGATTGAGCCGTATAGTATGCCATACTTTCAAACCTTGCGCCAGATGGTCCGATTCGGGTTTCGAAGTGTAAATGCGGATTAGAGGAATCCCCTGTGTTTCCAACTTGCCCAATTTGTTGTCCGCATGTGACTTTATCTCCTATATTGACGTCGGCAGGATATTTCAAGTGGGCATAATAGATATATAAAGATCTGCTGGTCTCGCTCAATTGAAAAGGGAGTTCTCCAGGTGTCCAATTAAATTTGGGATCCGGTGCAACAGTTGGTTGTGTTGAAGGTGGATTGAGTTGATTCAAAAGAATGGGTGAGATCAAATCCAAGGGTGTTTCGATAATTATCGCATTTCCATAAGGGAATTTATCATTGATGATTGTAACAACCTCACCATCCAAAACAGAAAGTATTGGCAGGCCATCTATGCTCAATAGATCCTTCCGCCGGTAAAACGCAAAATCAACTCCGTGGTGATCATCATTTTCAACATCTTGNCCTGCNCGCGGTGGNTTGAACGGTTGCGTGATGATNTCGGTTAATTCACTAAGAGTCTCTCCTTCAAGGGGTGAGCAAATCTTTGTTTGAAGAATGGGCGTTTCTGTAAGGGGGATGGGAGTATCAGCTTGTTCAGTCGTGAAAGTTGGCTGTACAGAGAAAGTTGGCGACTCCAAATCCGAATCAGATATTGATGGNTCTGATCCTTTGGGTGTGCATGCTGACATGATTAGCANAAATGCTGGCAATAAGGNAATGCTTATTTTCAACAAATTCCTGCTACCTGATTTTTCTGCACTCAAGATAAAAACGCTTTTGATGTGCTTCTCCCATCGAAAANGTTTTTCTGGGAAGTGCACCATCTTTCATTACCGATCGAAATAAGGAATCTTTCCGCATAGCTGACAAATAAATTCCTGCATTACCCGATTTGGAACCCAATTTAAGAATTGTGTCATCTCCGTGAATATAATCCACATCATTGATCTGATTATTTAAGATCAGATCATCAATACAATTCTGTATGCTTCCTACTGTTAATGTATGGTTGGGTTTCTTTACACTGACCATCCAAAAGTTGTATTCATCAAAAGCGCCAAATACTTGATCCTCGGTTTGATTGTTGGAGACTGCAGATACCAATGTTTTAAAATCAGTAATTTTCTGAACATCTAATTTGTTATTGAAATAATTCTTTAATGAAAGAAGCCAGTCTCCCTTAATGCCTTTTAATAAGCGGTGGATTGGTTCAAATACTATGCCTTCATCATGGATATTGACGATTTCCACGAGCGCATACCGAGCCGGATGATTTTCGGGAGTTTTGTGTTTTATCTTATCCCAAACTGCTTTTGCTGTTGCCAATGAGTGATTCCCGTCTCCTACAGCAAAAAGTAATGGGGGAGCGTTTTTATCAACACTATATTTTTCTGATTGAATCTCTGGTGAGATCAATTTTTCAAGAGCTTGGACGACCTTGTTTTCTAGGTTTGGAGAAGTGATATGGTAACCCTTTAGGTGACCGCTATTCTGCATGAGATTAAAATCATAAATTAGTTCGATAGCATTGGATGAATTAATAATAGGTGCGATGACGGACAGTTCTGGATCATCAATCAAGACTAGAATGTGCGGAATTTCTATTAATGCATCCTGGCGAATCTTTATCCGAGGTGGTAAACGATCAATGATCGTGCCTTCGGTAGCTCTGATAAGTGAGTCGGCACCATCAGTAAAATCATATCGTTCAAGATCAAGAGCGGCAATGAGCCCCTTTCTAACTGAATTGTCAAAGTACCGTTCGATATAAATAATGCCATCAATCAATTGGAAATAATTCATTTTGAGATATTTTTCCATGAATGAGTTGATTTTAGAAGAATGAATTTGTTCTTTTTCAGTACCTAAAAATGCTTCAGGAAGAATTAGATGGTATGCGGATGGTGATTGACCGATTAATTTTTCTACAGCGTTCCAGTATTCTGGCTGAGATGTGAATTGATCGCATGCTACTACTGCCCACTTTTCAAAATCTGTTTGATTATTAGGGATTAGTATCTCTGGTGCTTGGATGCCAACACTTGGAAAATTCCTCATTTTATTGATGTTCCCTTTACCTTTGTAGTTATTTTATCAAAAAAAATTATAGGATTTGTATTGAAATTCCTTAGAAAAAGCACTTTATTAATCTATAATATTAAGCTCCATTTTATACACCTTGACGGTAACTTGCATTTCAAATAGAATTCGTTTTTGGATTTATGGATTTGGATTTTCTATTACATAAATGTATAATACTTCCAAGTTCAAACAATTAAAGTGATTTGCGGAAATAGCGTATCCTTTCACGCCCCTTATATTTCTGAGATCAAAATAATTGAAATATAAATAATATGAATTAATCAGGAGAAGTGTTCATGGTACGTATTCGTTTAAGAAGAACAGGTTTAAGAAATCAGCCGAGTTATCGCATTGTTGCAGCAGAGAAAGAGAGTCCACGAGATGGGAAATTCTTGGAGAACTTGGGGTCTTACAATCCACGTACTGACCCGTTTACATTTGAAGTTAATGAAGACCGCGTATTTCATTGGCTCAAGAATGGGGCACAACCCAGTGAATCTGTAACGCAAATATTCAATGCTGTCGGGCTATTAGATCGGTATAAAAGATTCAAGGATGGCGAACCTATTGAGAAAATTATAGATGAAGCCAAGGCATACTATGAATCACGGTCTGTTGACCCAAAAACCCGCATAGATAAACCTAAAGCTGAGGCTAAGCCTAAGGCCGAAGCTAA
>JGI24724J26744_10001032_pt1 | contig 19478 bp, 15 predicted proteins | sample Cruoilmetagenom7_FD_26744 | JGI IMG/M metagenome (IMG submission 26744) | reverse complement strand
TGCTTCCGTTAGTTGTTGCTAAAGGCCCAGTCCAAGTTCCAGAGGTATCAGGAGTTCCAAGTTCGTCAATTAAATCAACAGAACCGATGGTATTAATTTCAGACTCACAAATATCAAGAGTCGCACTTGTACCAACATTAGGAATAGGAGAGATAATAATAGTTACAGTAGAATTAGAGATAGCACAGCTATTACCAGGATCAACAGTGTAGGTAAATACATAAGGGCTTCCAGCGACAGTCATGGTTGTAATATCTACCGTTCCTGTGCTTCCGTTAGTTGTTGCTAAAGGCCCAGTCCAAGTTCCAGAGGTATCAGGAGTTCCAAGTTCGTCAATTAAATCAACAGAACCGATGGTATTAATTTCAGACTCACAAATATCAAGAGTNGCNCTTGTACCTGAATTTGCAGGCTCTTCTATTACAACTGTAACTTCAAACCTGACAATACTTTCACATGGAGGGTCAGAAGAAGTNGCAAAATAATTTTCACCATCGATTAAAGGAGTGGAAGGGTCTAGAGGAATAACAGATCCTATGGTTGCATACCAGTTGTTAGCTCCTGATGCAACTAAATCAGCAACAGTAGGAGGGTTTTCTGAACAAAACATCTGAATTGATTCACCAGTTGGAACTGGAACAACACCAATTACGACTAAAACAGACAGCCTTGATGTACGGCAACCAGTATCTGGATTTTCTTGATCTGCATAATAGATTGTATTATCATTTAAGATTGTAGAAGGTAATAATGGTGTGCCACCCGAAGCAGCATTGTACCATTGTACATTATTCCCAAAGGCTGTTAAATCTGATATGGTTGCGTCCATAGGGTCGTCAACACAAACACCTTGAAAATTCAATCCAAATGGCGCACTGTAAATAGTAACATCTACTTGTTCTCTTACACCACAAGTTCCTGAATTGTCATCTACAAAATAATCTTCTCCATTAACTAAACCTTCTGAACTCGACAAAGGTGTTACTGAACTTGTAGTTGCATACCATTGAATTCCATTTCCATTGTCAGTAGCAATTAAATCAGCAACTGTAGGATCATCTATATTGCAAAACGATTGAGTAGGGTTACTTATTATAGGACATTGACCTAATGCTATAGCAGGAATTGCAATTAATATTAAAACAATAACTGTTAATCGGTTACGATAAAAACTTTTATATTTTTCTTTCATTTAAGAGTATTGTTCTTAACATACTTAATTATTACTTGTTATTTTAGTTTGTTTCATTTGTAGGTTTATCACTTTCAAACTCCTTTACTATAACAAGATTATTAATATATCTTCCAGATTCATTTAAACTATAATCAAATTTCAAACATAATTGAGATGTCTTGTTATTACTTAAGTCACTATCAAATCCATTTAATTGACATAATCTTAATAAAGTGTCAAAAGTAATGTCAAATCCAGTTAAAATATTTTTAGAAGATTGCAATTCAAGACTGATATTATTGTTTATCAAAAACTGTTTGTCTTCTAAAGAAATTGCTGTATACGCAATTTCTGGATAAATCATTTTTAATATTCTAAATCTCTTTGCAGATATGTTTTCTTCATTTGGAATAAGAGAAGATTCAAGGACAACTAATTGAATATTGTAATTTGTTAATTCTCTTAATAATACGTTGGTAGTGTTAAGAAATACCCCATTTCTGTCACTGTCAATTATTACGTAGTTTGTTTTGGACTTGTCAAGAAACTCGATCAATTCTTTATTTGAATAAGCGCCATTTCTTTTAGTTACTAAAATGTTAGATTTTGGAGTATTTGCTTCTATAAAATTCCGACTTCCCTCTCTATTATAATCACTTACAACAATAATATTTCCATTATTATTTTTAAGATATTCTAACACCTTTAATTTTTGGTAGTCAACTGAAGGGAATGCCTCAACTATATTTGTTAATTTGCTGTTTTTGGAGGAGTTAAAGGCTGATATTATTGGAATATTTTTTTCATTGGCTAATGTTAAAATCCAGTCAATATTATTTCCATAAGATGGTGCGATTACAGCATCATAACTTTCTATTGGATCAAGTTTTGAATTAACATCAGATTTAGAAATACTAGTGCTTGTGTTTATTTTTATAATATCTATTTTAAGATTTATACCAATGCTTCTTATTGAATCTATAGCTAATTTGGCTCCCTTGTAAAATTCAAAATTTTGTTTTAAGTTAGAATCTGTGACATTTTCAAAGCTAGATGAATTCTCTTCATGTTGCTTAAATTCATCAACTGTAAAGGGCATTATAAGTATTATTTTTTTACTGGCAACTATGTCAATTGATTTCGAAAGGTCTTTATATTCGTTGGATGAGGGAGCAACGAGATTTGTTTGCTTTATAGAATCATTAGCTGTACTTATTGGCATTTTTATAACAACTCCTGCTAGTACAGATTTTTCTAATTGTGGATTTAACAAAACAAATTCAGACATACTCATGTTCGCTTTTTTTGATAGACTGTATAGTGTTTCTTTTGGTTGAATCGTGTAGTCTTTATAACGAATGTCTTCTATGACAGAAACTTCAGTTGTAGCTTTTTCTATTTCAATTTGTGATGCTTCTTCTTCTAAATTTTCTTCAATTTCTTTAGTTTTAGTCTCAATATTACTCTCAACAATATTTTCTTTCGAAGGAATTGATATAACATTACCGTATTTTAAAATACCGAGCTGTGGATTTGCAGATTTTATTTCTGAAATTGAAATTTTATATTGTTTGGACAGACCATAAAGCGTTTCACCTTTTAAAACCAAATGAGAACGATAAGTGTTGTTTTGATTAATTTTCGGTGTGGTTAATCTGTTATTTAAAGATGTAATTTTTAGATTATGTCCAGTTTGTAACCCGTTTTTAATCTGAGGGTTTTGGGCTTCTAATTCGGCAATGGATATATTATATTTTTTCGATAAGCCGTATTTAGTTTCCCCTTTTAATACCAGATGAGTGGTTTTATTAGGCTGACGATTAACGTGATTTTCAACCTTAATCATGCCTTGGTTATTGTTAGAAGGAATTATTAATTCATCACCAGCATAAATAATACTTTCAGAATTTGGGTTTAACTTTATAATGTCTTGTGGTGTTACATTATAAATTCGAGATATTTGGTAAACAGTCTCTCCTTTTTTTATTTGATGCTTTTTAGTCAGTTGTTGTGCGTTTCCAAATTGGAAATAAAAAACAAAAAGTAATAAAAAACAAAAGCGAATTTTCATAAACGTCCCATTCTTTTGGGGTTTGTTAGATTAATAGATAAAATTAGTAAAAAAAACATCTTGATATCAGGAATTACAGGTTGTTGTCAACACTTTATTAACAATTTAGAAAGTTCTTAATTGTTAAACATTTATAGTAATTTTGTAGATAAATATTCATGAAATGAAATATACTTACATCAAGACTTTTTTGTATTTATTAGTCTTGGCTACTCTTATAATTTCTTGTAAGAATGAGAATCATGCTTTGGTAGCGTTTAAAAACACGAAATTATCTGGAGCAGTTTTTGGAACTAGTTATTCTGTCATTTATAATTCGGAAGAAAATTACCAAAAACAATTCGATAGCTTGTTTTATATCATTAATAAATCTATGTCTACGTATCAAACCAATTCAGATATTTCTAAAATAAATAGAAATGAAGCTTTTAATATTGATTCTCATTTTGTTCGTGTATTTGATGCTTCAAAAGAGATTTGCAAAGAAACTCAAGGTGTTTTCGACCCAACTATTGGAGCAGTTGTAAATGCATGGGATTTTGGCCCAGAAGGAAAAATAGCAAGCTTAGATAGCTTAAAAATAGATAGCTTGATGTTAAGCGTTGGACTAAATAAAGTCTTAAGAAAAGATTTTAAAATTGCAAAGCAAAATCCAAATACCTTTATAGATTTCAATGCTATTGCTAAAGGCTATGGTGTAGATGTTGTTGGTTTGTTTTTAGAGAGTAAAAACATTAGCAATTATTTAGTTGAAATTGGTGGCGAGATTAGAGCCAGAGGAAAGAATATTGTTAAGCAATCTGCATGGAGAGTAGGTGTCGAAGAACCACATTTTGATGGCACCCAATCTGTTTTAAATGCCATTTCTTTACATGATGAAGCTATGGCAACATCAGGAACTTATAGAAAATTTAAAACAGATAGTCTAGGAAATAAATATTCGCACATTATTGATGCAAAAACAGGTTTTCCAAGTAAAACCAATTTGTTAAGCATTTCTGTAATTGCTAAAGATTGTATGACAGCTGATGCTTATGCCACAGCTTTTAAAGCTATGGGAATAGAAAATGTCAAAGAATTTTTAAAAACTCATCCAGAATTAAAAGCATTTTTAATTTTTGAAAACGAGAAAAAAGAATTAGAGACATTGTCTTTAAATGGCTTTCCTGAGAGTTAAATGTTTTACTTAATCAGGAATAGGTTTATAAACCACTGGAATAATTTCACCTTTCGCTAAACAATATTTGGTGATATCTTCTTGAGAAAGCGTTGCTGTGTAATCGACTTCTTCAACTTTAAAACCAATACCACGCAGTTTATCAAAATAATCAAGACCATAAACACGAACGTGATCGTATTGTCCGAAGATTTTTGCACGCTCTTTTTTATCAGTGATGCTATCATCTTCAAAAGTTTCTGCTCGAGATAAATCTTGTGGTATTTGAAACACACCAAAACCACCAGGTTTTAAAATTCTATATAACTCTTGCATGGCTTTAGTGTCGTCTGGAATATGTTCTAAAACATGATTGCAAAAAATAACATCATAACTATCATCTTTAAAGGGAAGGTTACAAATATCTGCTTTTACATCTGCTATTGGAGATTCTAAATCAGTAGTTGTATAATCTAAATTGTTTAATTTTCTAAAGCGTTTTAAAAAACATTGTTCTGGAGCAAAATGAAGTGCTTTAAGATTTTTAGTAAAGAAGTCTGTTTCATTTTTTAAATACAACCATAATAATCTATGTCGTTCTAAACTTAGAGTAGAAGGAGACAAGACATTGTTTCTTTGGTTGCCATAACCATAAGGTAAAAAGGCTTTGAAACTTTTTCCATCAATAGGATCAGTATAGGTATTTCCTTTTAAAAATAATGCTAAAACAGGTCGAGCCATATAACTTAATCTAATAAGTATAGGTCTTGGAATGGTGTTTAAGATGAATTTGAATAATTTCTTCATGTAAGTTTAAAGCACTAATGCTTGCTGACGAAATTCATCTTCTTCATTAGATACAATTCCTAAAGCATCATAAATATAGGCAAAAGTTGAAAGCAATTCTGGTTTACCATTTACAATAGCTACATCGTGTTCAAAATGAGCACTTGGTTTATTATCTAAAGTAGTAATTGTCCAACCATCTCTATGTTGTTTGATTCTGTGAGTTCCTAAATTAATCATAGGTTCTATGGCAACTACCATTCCTTCAATAAATTTTTTGCCACGTCCACGTTTACCATAGTTTGGCATTTCTGGGTCTTCATGCATTTTTCTTCCTAAACCATGTCCTACTAGTTCTCTAACAACACCATATCCATGGTCTTCGCAATATTTTTGAATGGCATAACCTACATCTCCAACACGATTCCCTTTTTTAAATTCGCGAATACCAACGTATAAAGATTCTTTTGTTACGTCTAGTAATTTTTGAGTTTCAGGAGCAATTTCACCTACTGCAAACGTATAAGCATGATCGCCATAAAAATCGTTTTTAATAGCACCACAATCAATCGAAATAATATCACCTTCTTTTAAAGGTTCGTTAGTAGGAAATCCATGTACTACTTGAGAATTTGGACTCATGCAAAGCGTGTTAGGAAAATTGTATAATCCTAAAAAACCAGGAATAGCACCTTGATCTCTAATATATTCTTCAGCTATTTTATCTAATTGAAGTGTTGTGACTCCAGGTTTAACTTCCTTAGCAAGCATTCCTAAAGTTCTAGATACAACCAAGGCACTTTCACGCATCAGTTCTATTTCTTCTTTTGTTTTTACTATAATCATTATAAAAAAATATGTGCAAAGATAAATAAAATAAAATGGGGAACTTTTTTCTAAAACATGACTTTCGACAGTTTTTAGATGATGTTAATTGAATAATTTTGTGCTCTAAAATAGAAATCATGTATAAGTCGGTTAGTGCAGAAGAAGCAGTAAAAGTAATTAAGTCGAATAATAAAGTATATATTCAAGCAGCAGCAGCAGTGCCTCAGGTGTTAATTAATGCTATGACTGCAAGACATGAAGAGTTGAAAAACGTTCAAATTTGTCAATTACATACTGAAGGTGAAGCGCCTTATGCTAACCCAGAACTTAAAGATAGTTTTCATGTTAATTCATTTTTTATTGGAAAGAATGTTAGACATACTTTAACAGCTGGAAATGGTTCTTATACACCTGTCTTTTTAAGTGAATTACCTCTGTTGTTTAAAAGGAATATTGTGGATTTACAAGTGGCTTTAATACATGTGTCTATTCCAGACAAACATGGTTATTGTTCTTTAGGAGTTTCGATTGAAGCAACATTGGCTGCTATTGAAAATGCAGATTATGTGATTGCTCAAGTTAATAAACAAATGCCAAGAACTCATGGAGCTGGCATTATTCATATTTCTGAAATTAATGCTTTTGTAGAATGCGACGAGCCTTTGCCAGTTCATGGCATGTCTGAACCAACAGAATTAGAAAACATGATTGGAAATCATGTTGCTGGATTAATTGAAGATAGAAGTACTTTGCAAATGGGTATTGGTAACATTCCTAATGCTGTGTTATCTAGACTTACTAATCATAGAGATTTAGGGTTACACACCGAAATGTTTTCAGATGGTGTTATAGATTTAATATTGAAAGATGTTATAAATGGTAATTATAAAGGCATTAATAGAGGTAGAGCTTTAACAACATTTTTAATGGGTTCTAAACGTCTATACGACTATGTAGATGATAATCCTTTTATAGAAATGAGAGCTTCTAATTACACGAATGATGTGGCTATAATTAGACAGAATCCTAAAATGGTTGCTATAAACTCGGCTATTGAAGTAGATGTTACTGGACAAGTCTGTGCAGATTCTATTGGTACAAGAATGTATTCAGGTGTAGGAGGACAAATGGATTTTATTAGAGGAGCTTCATTAAGTGAAGGTGGAAAAGCCATTATCGCTTTACCATCAACAACAAAATCTGGAATTAGTAGAATTGTGCCAACTTTAAAACCAGGAGCAGGAGTTGTAACAACAAGGTCTCATGTGCATTATGTGGTTACCGAATATGGCATTGCAAATTTATATGGTAAAACAATTAAGGAACGTGTAAAAGCTCTTGTAAATATTGCTCATCCAGATCATAAAGAATTAATTGATAAACAATATTTTGAAATGATTGGTTATTAAATGCAGTAAAAAGAGGTCGAAATAAATGTTATTTGCCAATTGTGATTATTAAGCAATTAGCGTGTTTTGCCAGGTTGAGCTTAGACGAAACCTATTTAGAGCACTTTCTTCTAAGCTCAAGGTGACAAACATTTATTTTTTATTATATTAAAGTGGTTTTTTATTTTCTAAAAAAGGAAAAGAAGCCTTTCTTTTTTTGTTGTTGATGAGGATGGTATTTGGGATTTGTTAGCATTTGGTAGACTTCTCCCCAACCTCTAAATCCACCAATATTCCTGTCGTCAATAAATAAATCGGCATGGATCTTTCTGCTTTTAGTATAATCGAATGTTTCTTCTGGAAAACTTCTGTTTACGGCATAAAACTCCAATCCATTTTCTTTGCAGAAATCTACAGCTTCCTGTAATCTAATGTCACTTCTGTAAGTCCACAAAATAAGTCGATGACCATCTTTTTGCAATTGTTTTAATGTATCAAAAGCAAATAATTTAGGCTTACCTACTTTTGGGTAAGCATCATCTACAATAGTGCCATCGAAATCTATAGCAAGAATAAGTTTGTCGTTAAAATTCATACCTTAATATTGATAGCAAAAATACATAATTTATATATTAAACTCGAAAGCCATTTTTTAGACTAAAGAATGTTGCGTCATTTTATTTGGCTGTTCTATTCCCATAAGTTTTAATATGGTTGGAGAGATATCTCCTAAAACACCATCTTTTATGGGATGTAAATCTTTATCGATTAAAATAATAGGAACTGGATTTGTAGTATGTGCTGTATTTGGTGAGCCATCTGGATTAATCATAGTTTCACAATTTCCATGATCTGCAATTAAAATAGTCGTGTAGTTATTTTCTAAGGCTGTTGTTACAACATTCTTAACACAAGTATCTACTGCTTCACATGCTTTAATAGCAGCTTCCATAACGCCAGTATGACCAACCATATCGCCATTTGCAAAATTTAAACACACAAAATCTACTTCACCATTATTAAGTTCAGGGATTAAAGCATCTGTTAATTCAAAAGCACTCATTTCTGGTTTTAAATCGTAAGTAGCCACTTTTGGGGAATGACGTAAAATGCGAGTTTCACCTTTAAAGATTGTTTCTCTTCCACCAGAAAAGAAAAAGGTAACATGTGGATATTTTTCGGTCTCAGCAATCCTTATTTGAGTCTTATTGTGTTTTTCTAAAACTTCACCTAAAGTATCTGTAAGGTTGTCTTTCTTATAAACTACATGGGTGTTTTTAAAAGTTTCATCGTAATTGGTCATGGTTACATAATACAACTTCAATTTGTGCATGTTTTGCTCATGAAAATCTTGCTGAGTTAGAGCTTCGGTAAGTTGCCTGCCTCGATCTGTTCTAAAATTGAAAAAAATCACAACATCACCTTCTTTTATTTTTGCTAATGGTTGGTTGTTTTCATTAACCATAACAATGGGTTTAATAAACTCATCTGTAATATGATCGTTATAACTCTTATGAATCGATTTTAAAGCATTATTAGATGGATTGCCAATACCATTTACTAAGGCATTGTAAGCTAATTTGATGCGTTCCCAACGTTTATCTCTATCCATGGCATAATAACGACCTGTAATTGTAGCCAATTTAGCTGGTTTATTTGAGATGAAATCTTCAAGTTTTGTAATAAATCCATAACCCGATTTTGGGTCTACATCGCGACCATCTGTAAAGGCATGAATGTAAGACTCTACAACTCCTGAAGTCTCAGCAGCAGATATTAATCCTTTTAAATGATTGATATGTGAATGCACACCACCATCGCTAACCAAGCCTAAAAAATGAATGGGTTTTTTGTTGGTTTTAGCATAATCGAAAGCTGCTATTAATTCAGGTTCGAGCGAAAATGTGTTATTTTTTACTGCTAAATTAATTTTAGCTAAATCTTGATATACAATACGTCCAGCACCTAAATTCATGTGTCCAACTTCGCTGTTACCCATTTGCCCTTCGGGAAGTCCAACATGCAAACCATCGGTTCTTAAACTGGCGTTTGGATACTTGGTATAAAGTGAATCTATAAAAGGCGTATTTGCATGATCTATTGCTGAAACTTTTGGGTCTGGAGATTTACCCCAACCATCAAGAATCATTAAAATAACTTTTTTATTCATGTTAACTTGACATTATTAAACAAAGATAAAAGTTTATAAGTCTTTTTAGTTTTATCAGGTCTAAAAATATGTGAATAAATTTTGGGATATTTTATTAGATAAATTTTTAATCCTTTTCGTATTTTTCTATAGCTTCTCTAATATGTTCAATTCTATTTTCAGGATCTGGATGTGTGCTTTGCATTTCCGGAGATCTATTTGGTCCAGCAGCAGCTTTCAATATTTCCATAACATCAATCATTTCTTCAGGATTATACCCAGCTTCAATCATAAATTTCACACCTAGATCGTCGCTTTCTAATTCATCGTCTCTACCATTGCTTAATAAAGTGTTTTGTCCTATAGATTGAGCAAAGCCACCTAAATCAGCACCAACCGAAGCTCCCATGGTTATTGTTTTCCAAAAATTTGCTTCACTAATTCTTTCGTTAGAATGTTTTCCTAAAACATGACCAATTTCATGACCAAGAACACCTGCTAATTGATCTTCATTTTCTAACTGAGAAAATAAAGCATAAGTAATAAAAACTTGACCTCCTGGAAGAGCAAAAGCATTAATTGTTTTTTCGTCTGCCAGCAAATGAAAGTCGTATTCGTAAGGAGTTTGTTTTGCAACACTATTGTTAACTAGTTTGCCTCCAACTTTGTCTACTAAATCTTGATAATTTTGATTAGCGTAAAGACCTCCATGTTGTTGAGCCATTTGTGGAGCACTTTGTAGCCCAATAGCAATTTCTTGTTCTGGAGAGAGAGTAATGGTTTGCGTACGTCCTGTATATGGGTTTTCTTCTTGTTGACTACATTTTCTTAAAAAGGCAAAAGCAACGATAGCTAACCCAATTAATATTCTAACTTTAAAATTTTTAGTTCTCATGATACCTTTAATTAATTCTTAAATTTACAAAAGTTATGTAATACTTTTAGATTAATTTTTTACTCATAACATAATGAAGACCTACTTGAGGAATATTGAATGCTTCTCCATGAGTTTGAAAATGATTCTTTTTATAAAATGATATAGCTATCTCTCTAGCATTAAACCAGAGCCTTTCTGTTTTCTTAATAGTTAATAATTTTTCACCTTCAATTAAAAGGAGCTTCCCTAATCCTAAATGCTGAAATTCCTTTAAAAGAGCCATACCACGAAGTTGGTATTGATTCTCTTCAGAGAAAAGATTCGATTTTTTATTCATATAAGAAGCAACTCCAATTAATTCTGATTTAAAATATAATCCAAGATGAAACGTGTTCTCATCATTATCTCCATAAAAAATACAATCTTCAATAGGTTTTCCTACTCTTAAAATTGATTGTCTAACAGAGATAGTATCTTGAGCAGAAATTTGTTTTATAGTGTATAAAGGATTTTCAATTTTATAAAGTTTTGCTGGCATGCCATCGTAAATAGCTTGATTAATAAACTGTAATCCACATTTTCCGATGACTTTATGTGATGCAAAATTATCTATATGAGCATGAGCATAAATGTCTTTCAACTTTAAAGTTTCAAAACCATAGGTTATAGATGCTTTAGCACTTTCGGTTGCATACCCTTTATTCCAATGGGGTTTATAAAATCGATAACCTACTTCAACAAGTTTTTCATTCGGATGATATTTTAATCCACACCAACCAAGAAACGTATTATTATTTTTTGAGCAAACTGCCCATCTTCCCATATTATGAAGCTGATAATCTTTATAATTTGATAAAAATGTTTTTGCCTCTTCTAAATCTTTAAATTCAGTATCTCCAGTATATCTAAGAACATCAAAATCATCATTCATATTATAGAAATGAATGGCGTCTTCAACGGTGAATTCCCTTAAATAGAGGCGATTAGTTTTTAAGATAATATTCATTATATAAACTTATAATTTTTTTCTTTTATTAGATTGAATTCTTATTTATATTTGCATCAGAAATGCGAGAGTAGCTCAGTTGGTAGAGCGTCAGCCTTCCAAGCTGAATGTCGCCGGTTCGAACCCGGTCTCTCGCTCTAAAGCTTCATCAAATCGATGGGGCTTTTTTATTTTAAAGTGGTTAATTCTATGCTAGAAACAATTTCGTAAGCTTCTTTTTGGTATTCGAAAATTCTAGCATCTAAATTCCCATGAAGAGTTATTGAATCCCCTGTAACTCTTAGCCAGCTACCTTCTCTAAGTCCAACAACTGGTTGAGTGTTAAATTGATGAAACTCCTTAATTCTTGTTTCTCTAGTTTCTCCCATGTGTTTGTTATTTGGAATAGGATCTAAATAATGTGGATTAATATTGAAAGGAACTAAAGCTAGAGCCTTAAAACTTGGTGGATAAACTATAGGCATATCGTTAGTCGTGTTTATTGTTAAACCACAAATATTACTACCAGCACTTGTGCCTAAATATGGCGTTCCGTTTTTTATAACCTCTCTTAGAATTTCTATTAGTTGATTTTTATACAGTTGGTATAACAAAACAAAGGTGTTTCCTCCTCCTGTAAATATAGCTTCAGCTTTATTGATGGCTTCAACTGGATTTTCAAATTCATGAATCCCTTTCACATGTTTGTCGATTTTTTTAAAAGTGTTTTTCACTTTTTCAGTATAATCATCGTGTGAAATACCACTTGGTCTAGCATAAGGAATAAAAATAATGGTATCTACACCTTTAAAAAACACAGCTAATTCATCTAATAAATACTCCAAATAACCACTGCCATGAATTGTTGATGTACTTGCTATAATTAAGTTTTTCATTTACATTAATTTGTTGTAAATTTAAGTAAACACAGTTATTTAGAAAAGTTTTAGGTTTTTGTGTTACAATTTACTAACCCTCAATATACTAATGCTATGAAAAAAATATTATCTCTATTCGTCTTTTACATGTTTATCACCTTTAGTGTGGCTCAAAATGATAACGGAGTAGAAATCTCAGGAAAAGTCATTGTTGATGCTAACGATATAGAAGGACTAACTGTAACAGATAAAACGTCCAAGAGAATTGTAGTAACAAATATGAATGGGGAGTTTAAAATTTTTGTTGCTTTAAACGATAAAATTGAGATTTCTGCTTTACAATTTGAAACTGTCTACCTTGTTATAACTGAAGAGGTTATTGCTTCAAGACAATTAACGGTTTTTCTATATGAACGACTTAATAGGTTAGATGAAGTTGTAATATTACCTTTTAACCTTACTGGAGATTTAGCTTCCGATTTAAATAAAGTAAGAACCTTTAATCCGAAATTAGAATCTGTTTATTTTGGTGAAATTAATTTAGAAGATAATTCAGATATAGATGGTAATCCAAATGAAGAAATTTATTATAAAAAAGTTGAAAACACCATTTTAAATCAAGATAAGTTTTATAATGGAGTAGATTTTGTAAAAATTACAAATTGGTTAATAAAGCCCTTATTTAAATCTAATGAGAAGACTTATTTAGCAAAAGATGATTTAAACTCAAATTACATAGTTTTAAGAGAAACATATACAAAAGATTTTATTAGCTCAAGTTTTAATATTCCTAAAGATGAGGTAGAGGATTTCATTGTTTTTGCTGAAGCTAATAATACAGATTTAGCACTTTATGAAAACGGTAAGGATATTGAGTTGATAGAATATTTGGTAAATCAGAGTAAGTTGTATTTAGATAGTAAAACGGAAAAAAATTAGTTTCAGATTTTATTGAGCAATTTATTTAGAGTAGGATCAAAAATAGGTTTAACAAAAGTTTAATTGCTTTTGTATTTATTTTAAGATTTGAATNGGTTTCTTTATCANGTTAAAATCAACCAATTGAAATATTTAATTTCTTACTTACTTTTATTGTTTTGCTATCAAACAGTACAATCGCAAACTATAGAAATTACTGGAAAAGTTACTACNTCTCTTGATGCAGAAAACATTCATGTAATCAATAAAACAGCTCAGGTTTTTACAACTACAAATGCCTTTGGGTCTTTTAAAATTTCTGCAAAACTAAATGATACATTACAGTTTACTTCAATTCAGCACAAATTAAATGAAGTTGTTATAGATGCAAGTATTCTTATTGAAAAGGAACTAGAGGTTCATCTGGAAGAACTCACTTACACTTTAGATGAAGTCGTAGTAGGTAGAATGCTAACAGGAGATTTGTTATTAGANGCCTCTCGAGTTGAAGGTGAGCCCGTTACTGCTAAAAANCTAGGTATTCCAAGCTATCAAGGCAAGCTAAAAACTCAAAGTGAAAGAAAACTAAATGAAGCAACAACAGGAGGAGGATTTATCCCTTTATTCCCAATTATTAATGCCATTACGGGAAGGACGAAGCAATTAAAAAATCAAATTAAATTAGAAAGAAAAGACGAATTGTTGTACGATATTAGGAAGAGATTAGAAAAAGATTTGTTTTCTATTGATGATCTCTCAAAAAACTTAAGAACCGATTTTTTCTACTTTTGTTCAGAAGACGAAAACTTTATTTTAAGGTGTAAAAATAAAAGCGATTTGGAAGTTTTGGAGTTTCTAAGAGAAAAACTCATTCAATATAAAAGCAATTTAAAAAAATAAAACTTTTACATGGAACACTTTTTGAATATACAATTAAGTAGTTTTGTTTAATTAATCTATTGTCATGAAAATTATTAAAATAGTATTACTATTTCTTGTTCTGTCTTTAATCTCTTTTACTGCAATTCATAAATATTATGTAAGCGTTACTGAAGTAGAGTATGTTAAAGAGAAAAAATCTGTTCAGATAATTTCAAGAATTTTTATTGAAGATTTAGAAGATGTTATCCAACTTCGTTATAATGAAGACTTGAGAATTGAAAAAGAAAATGAAGTTCCTGAAATTGATTTTTTTATAGAAAAATATTTAAAAGCCAAGCTTATTATTAATATTAATGGTGAAGAAAAATTAGTTAATTATCTAGGTAAAGAATTTGATAACGACATTGTTATCTGCTATCTAGAAATAGAAGGTGTAGATAAAATACAATCTTTAGAAATTCAAAATCAAGTGTTATTTGATTTATATGCTGAACAACAGAATATTGTAAGAACAAAAGTAAATTCAGAAAACAAAAGCTTTATCCTTATTAAAGAAAATGATAAAGGTTTGTTAAACTTTAAATAAAGACAATTATTCCTTAAAAAATATCGTTAATTTTCCCTTCAATTTTTTGTAATTCAATTTTAACAATGAAACACCCTAGTATAAATTCCATTCTTATATGGAATGATTAAAGGAATGTTCCGTGAGTATAAATTAAAACAATAACAATCAACACATGAAAACACTAAAGTATCTATTCCTTTCGGTTTTGTTTATTTCAGCAAATTCTTTTGCTCAAGAACAAGACCAGCCAGAGCGCAAACCTGGTCATACCAATAGCAATAAATTTAAGCAATTGTATGACGAGTTTTCTACTCCAAATATATATAGGACAGCTTCTGGTGCACCAGGACCAGCTTACTATCAACAACAAGCAGATTATAAAATGGATCTTGTTTTAGACGATGAGAACGCTAAAATTTCTGGTTTTGAAACCATTACTTATACCAATAATTCTCCAGACCAATTAAAATATCTTTGGGTACAGTTAGATCAGAACATGCGTGCTAAAGACTCTCAAACACCTCTAATAGAAGGAGGAGGAGTAGCCGAAGCGCAACAAGCTGGAAGATTTGCTTCAGCCTATATGACAGATGGTTTTGATGGTGGATTTAAAATTGAAGAGGTTAAAGATGTAAATGGAAAAGCTTTGCCACACATGATTAACAATACGATGATGCGTGTTGAGTTACCTAAAGCCTTAGGGAAAGGAGAAAAATTCTCTTTTTCAATTAAATGGTGGTACAACATTAATGACTATGTAAATATGGGAGGACGCTCTGGTTATGAGTTTTTTCCAAAAGATGGAAATAGAAACTATATCATTGCCCAATTCTTTCCAAGAATGGCAGTATATAGCGATGTAGAAGGTTGGCAAAATTCACAATTTTGGGGACGTGATGAGTTCGCATTACCTTTTGGAGATTATGAAGTAAATATTACTGTTCCTTCAGATCATATTATGGATGCTACTGGTAGATTGATGAACCGTAAAGAGGTTTTCTCAAAAGAGATGATGAATCGTTATGAGCAAGCAAAAAAATCTTATGATAAGCCTGTATTAATAGTAACACAAGCAGAAGCTGAAAAGGCTGAGAAAACTCGTTCAACAGGAACTAAGACTTGGAAATTCCATGCTGAAAATGTACGTGATTTTGGTTTTGCTACATCAAGAAAATATATCTGGGATATGATGGCTGTTAAAATTGGAAACAAAGATGTTATGGCAGTTTCTATGTATCCTAAAGAAGGTAATCCGTTATGGGAAGAATGGTCTACTTATGCTGTGGCAAGTACTTTAAAATCTTATTCACGTATGACGTTTGATTATCCATATCATAAAGCCATTTCTGTTCATGCAAAACAACAAGGTATGGAATACCCAATGATTTGCTTTAACTACGGTCGTCCAGATGAAAACGGAAAATATAGCGATAGAACTAAATACGGAATGATAAGTGTTATTATTCACGAAGTTGGACACAACTATTTCCCAATGATTGTAAATAGCGACGAGCGTCAATGGACATGGATGGACGAAGGTTTAAACACATTTGTACAATATGTAGCTGAACAAGATTTTGGCGAATGGTATCCAGCTGCATTATCTCCAGGACATGATAAGTATCCATCAAGTCGTGGACCAGCTGCTAACATTGTTCCTTATATGGGAGGCGATCAAGATTTTATTGCACCTATTATGACCAAAGGGTTAAACACCTATCAGTTTGGTAACAACGCTTACGGAAAACCAGGAACTGCACTTAATATTTTACGTGAAACAGTTATGGGAAGAGAGTTGTTTGATTATGCCTTTAGAGAGTATTCTAATCGTTGGATGTTTAAACACCCAACACCTGAAGATTTCTTTAGAACTATGGAAGATGCTTCTGCATTCGATTTAGATTGGTTTTGGAGAGGTTGGTTTTACACAACAGATTATGTAGATATTGGAGTTAAAGAGGTAAAGAAATACTATATATCTTCAGAGCCTAACGAGTATGCTAAAATGATGGCTAAACGTTATGGAATGGAATTATCTGATTTGCCACCATTAGTATATATGGTTGAAGAAGGTAGCGACGAGTTTAAAGAAGACATGAAAAATGGTTCTTTATTAGAAAACTCAACACCTCTTAGAGAGTATGTTATGGATAATTTTACTGAAGCTGAACGCAAAACTATGAAAGAGCCTAAATACTTTTATAATGTTACTTTCGAGAAACCAGGAGGATTGGTAATGCCAATTATAGTAGAATATACCTATGCTGATGGAACTTCTAAAACAGAAAAGTACCCAGCACAAATTTGGAGAATGAATGATAAAGAAGTTAGTAAGTCTGTTGCTTCAGATAAAGAAATTGTAAAGATAACTGTCGATCCTAAGTTAGAAACTGCAGATGTTGATACATCAAACAATTCATGGCCTAAAGAAATTAAACAAAGCGACTTCGATAAATTTAAGAGTGAAGTAAAAGATTAATTAAAAAATATTTTTAAAAAGCCGACTATTTTTATGGTCGGCTTTTTTTATTCTCATCAATCAACTCACTATATTTGCATCGTGATACAAGCAGCAACATTTTTATTTATAGGCACTACCGAAATCATGTTTATACTATTTATAGTAGTTATGGTGTTTGGTGCAGATAAAATTCCAGACATTGCCAAAGGCTTAGGGAAAGGAATGCGCATGCTTAAAGATGCTTCAACAGACATTAAATCTGAAATCACCAAAAGTGCCGAGAAAAACGGCATTGATACTAGTATAACCAATGATGTTCAAGACGAACTCAATAAAGTAAAAGACGACTTAAAAGATTTTACTGGTTCAGTAAGAAGAAAGTTATAACATCTCCTTTATTTACTGCATTTTAACTGTTTTTTTTGCTTAACTCATCCGATTAACGAAAAACAATTCTTTTCATCCCCTTTTTTGTTAAGATTAATCAAATTAACAAATATTGCAATACCCAAATTAACCATTAAAGAGATGAAAAGTTACCTACTAATCAGTTTCTTCTTTATTATTTCTATGTCATTTTCTCAAAGTGAGAGAGAGATAATTAATAAAATTGATCAAATAAATACTCAAGGATTAGATCATTATAATAATAATGACATTACCCAAGCCTTTAACGCATTTAATGAAGCTAAAATATTATCAGATTCTATAAAAGATAATTATGGCTTTGCAGTTGCAACCTTCAATTTAGGAAGAATTTATACTTACATGCATGAATATAATGATGCTAAGCGTTATTATAATAAGATGTTAGTGTCTTCACTTAAAATAGACGACAATTATTTAATAGCTAATTCATATAAAAGTTTAGCGCAATTATATGAGGAGCTTAATCAAGATGAAGATGTTATACCTAATTTGGAAATGGCTCTTGAATATGCCCAAAAAGCAAACGTAAGAGATCAAGATAATCTTGATAAGCAAAATAANATATTGTTTGACATCAAGATGGAGTTGAGCTCTGTTTACATGCAAAGAAACAATCTTAGTTCAGCTTTAATAAATTTATTGAGAGCAGAAAACAACTTGAATAAGTTGCCATTTGATGCATTTACCTATGCTAAATTTAATTATGCATATGGTCGTTATTTTAACCAAAAAGAATTTTATAATAAGGCAAACGATAAATTTGAACTAGCAATTGCGTTTCTTAGAGACGACCTTTCAAATGACCTAAATAGTAATTTTTTATTCAGTGAAATATATCGTGATTTATCAGTATCTAATTCTAAATTAGATAATACAGAAAAGGCTTATAATTATTTAATTAATCATAATAGCTTCAGAGAACGATTTCTTAATGAGGAGAAAGTTAAACAAGATAATATTGCAAAATCTAAATTTTATTTAGCTGATTATAAACAAATTGCAGAACGAGCAAATAGCGAAAGAATAGCTCAAGAGCAGATTACCCAAAAAATTAAAAAAATTAATATCGTGATAATAGTTACCATCCTTGTGCTGGCTATTTCATTATTAATGTTATATAGAAATTACCTTTCAAAGAGAAAGTTAAGTCGAATTTTAGAAGTACAGAATAAGCAACTAGAATACTCTAAAGATCAAGCTGAAAAATCATCTCAATTAAAATCAAAATTCATTTCAAATGTAACGCATGAATTAAGAACACCATTATATGGAGTTGTTGGTTTAACATCTTTATTGTTAAANCGAAATGACTTAAGTGAGAGAGATAGCAAATACTTGAAATCATTAAAATATTCAGGAGATTATTTATTGAATTTAATTAACGATATTTTACAAATTGGTAAAATTGAATCTCAAAAAATTGAATTAAAAAATGTTACAATTAATTTAAGAGAGTTAATAGATAATATTACAGATTCATTTGAATATAAGTTACAAGAGACCAACAATAAAATCAAGGTTGATATTGATAGTGCCATCCCAAAGCATATTAAATGTGACAATGTGAGGCTTTCTCAAGTATTAATTAATTTAATTGGAAATAGTATAAAATTTACTGAGAGCGATGTGACAACTGTAACAATTAAAGCTCTTAAAGTTGAACAAGGGAAAGTTAGTTTGCATTTTTCTGTAAAAGATAATGGTCCTGGAATTCCAAAAGAAAAGCATCAAAGTATTTTTGAAAACTTCTTACAATTAGACGAAAATAGTAATGTAAATTACAATGGAACAGGTTTAGGATTACCTATTACTAAAAATTTAATTGAATTATTTGGAAGTCATATAGAATTAGAAAGTGAAGTTGGAAAAGGTTCAACATTTGGATTTCAAGTAACTTTTGAAATTGATAATGATTACTCCAATAAATT
>JGI24724J26744_10001029_pt1 | contig 19488 bp, 10 predicted proteins | sample Cruoilmetagenom7_FD_26744 | JGI IMG/M metagenome (IMG submission 26744) | reverse complement strand
TAATTTATCTCCATAATTCGTACTTATTTTAACTTTTTTGAAAATAAATCTTACTGAATTGGTGTCTTAGATTTTAGGGGCATTATATTATAGACACTGAAAAAGGAAGATTATATGTCATTAAAAATAAACAACATGATGAGATATTAAAAGAAATTGATGTTCATAGAAAAGCACAATGGTTATCATGGTATGGCTCAATAGATCTAGAAAATGATGCTATAAGTGAAATCAATAAATTCAAATGGCTTTTTGATAGAGATGTAATATCAAAAGATGAATACGTAGAAAAAGAAAAATTAATTTCCAACCACCATGATTTTGATGTATCTAGTACAACACCTAAAAGAAAAATAGGGGTAATATAGTAGTTATCATTTGATTTAATTCTAAAGAAAGTCAATTGAAATACTAATCGATGTTAAAAGAACAATGACTAATATACTTACCTATTAAAACCTACCAATCATCTAAGACAAACTTTTTAGGTTCGTCCTCTTTCTCTTCTACTATCTCTTTAGGTGTGTTTATCTCAGGTTCTACTACCTGTGTTTGCTTTGGTTTACTCATCTGCTCTTCAAACTGTAACTCAAGACCATTTGATGTCATTACAAAACCATCAACTCTCAGTTTTCCATCATGGATTTGATTATGGTGCTCTTTACAGAGTGGAATGAGATTATGTTTGTTATCTTTATGGAAGTGCCCAATAAAACCTGCTTTATCAGCGAGTGAGCGTTGAGAGATATGATGCACATCTTCTGCAACTGCTCCACAGATAACACACTTAGTAACATAAAGTTCTTTGTTATACTTACTTTTTTTCTTCTTGACTAAAAGTTCTAACTCATCAAAATCATTTGCAAGTCTTTTTCTTATAGTGTTTGCTACTTCTAAAAATTCACTATCCATATGAAGAGACTTTGCGAACTCTAAGCCGTAGATACTGCTACCACTTCCAGATTGTAAAACGCGGTTAAAAAGAAGTGCATCTTTTGTTTCATCATACTCAACACTTAGGTGCAAATCTACAACATTATCAAGTCTTGTTATCTCTCGCATAGTTGAGAGTTGGTGTAGGTGTGTTGCAAACAAGAAAAGACATCTCGTCTTTGCCAACTTTTGGATAGCGCTTGCAACTATGGCAACACCTGAAAGCGTTTCAGTACCGTGACTTATCTCATCCCCAAGTACTAAAGAGCGAGCAGTTGAACGGTTAAAGATATTTTTTAATTCAAGCATCTCAACTGCAAACGTTGAGAGTCCTTTGGCTAAGTTATCTTTAGAGACGATTCTTGTAAAGAGCGAGTCAAAGAGAGAAAACTTCATAACCGCAGCACTTACAAAAAAGCCACTCTGAGCCATAAGAGTAGCTATACCAATACTCTTCATCAAAGAACTTTTACCACTTGAGTTTATTCCGTAAAGTAAAACACCATTTATGTCGTGTCCATCATGAACTCTAACTTCAAGCATAACAGTTTCTGGATGAGGCAAATCCATATACTCTCTGTTCCCCATTACTATATCATTTGGAACGTAAATCCCACCTCTCTCTTGTATCTCTATGAGTGGATGGCGAAGTTGCATTATCTGCATAAAATTTTCTTCATTAGATGACTCAACTATCATAGGACGAGAGTGTTTATATAGCTGTGCAATTTTTGAAGAGCTTACACCCACATCTAGGTCAGAAACATAGGCTATAACTCTGTCAAAAAGAAGTGCATATCGTCTCTCATAAAGCCCTTGAAGCTGAATATATTTATCTTTTACAAGTGAGACGATTTTACGACGGTTTTTCATAATTTTATCAGAGAGATTATCTGTAAATGCAGAGGTGATTTTTACACTATTTGTAAGTTTTTTAACACTAAAATCTGCAAAATATTCATCTTTTTTAAACTCGCTCTCGATGAGAGAAAATCTGTTTTTACTCAAAGATATATAATAACCCTCTTTTTCCAAAAGACCAAGAGTAACCAAACGACTTGAACTGTTTGCGTTTACAGAGACTAAAATATCTTCTATCTTACCTATAATATCTTCATAAGCTATCAACATGATAGAGTTCTCTTTGACAAGAGTATCGATAGACTCATCTACTCCATTCATCAAAAAGTTTTCATCAACAGTCGCGTTTGTAAAACGGCGAGATACATCTAAGTCTATGCTTTTATCTATGTCTCTTAAAAACTCTTCTACTTCACTCTCATGAAAAGGAGTCTTTTGAATTTTATGTTTTTTGACATAGAGCATTAACTCTTTTACACTCTGCATCGACTCATAAACATGGTTCATCTCAAATGGATGAAGACGTCCTAAGTTCAAACGGCGAGAGAGTCTCTCTAAGTCATAAACACCTCGCATCATCTCATCAAGGTATCTCGTATGCAAAGAGACTCTCTCTATGAGGTTATATCTACGCTCTAACTCATCTCTCTCCATAATAGGATTTAAAAGACGCTCTTTTAAGAGTCTGCGACCAATTGCTGTTGCACTTTTATCCATCATACGAAGCAGAGTAAACTCTTTTTTGTCTTTAGAGATAACACCCATCTGCTCAAGTGCATTGTTGCCAAGGTACATAAAACGACGGTTATCTATGATAGATGGGAGAGAGAGCTTTTGCACAATATGATAATCATGTTCTATAACAAAATGAATCAAAATTGCTAAGGACTCTGTTATCATTGGATTTCTCTCTAAGTCCAAATGCTCTATTGGAGAGAGAAGTGACTGTAACTGATACACCTCTTGAAAAAGTTTGTTTTGAAACTCTATTTTAGGTCTTTGGTTGTTCACTGAATAGTGGTAGTGCTCTGCTATTTCAAGATACTGTATAACATGGCGTTGGTTATCTACACCATCTAAAAATGTTATTACCACTTCTGAGGTTTTATATATATTTAAAAGGTTAAAAACTTCATCGAGTGCATAGGCTGGATCTTCACTTGTGCCATGTGTCTCATAGAGAAATGTTTTACCTGTTGTAACATCTATAGCTGAATATCCAATGTTATAGATATCTCTATGTTTATCTACTAACACAGAGACTATGTAGTTATCATCATTATCAACAATATGGTCGAAGTTTGTTCCTGGTGAAACTATCTGTGAGATATAACGGCTTATCTTAGGTGAATTACCTTTTTGTTTTACAACAATTACAGTATATTTTTGCTCTGAGATTAAACGGTTTAAATAACGCTCAAACGATACAGCGGGGACACCTGCTAAAAGAGGATTTTTATCGGAATTTTCAACAATGTTTTTATTTTTTTTGGTGAGTTGAATGTTTAAAAGTTCAGCTATCTCTTTCGCTTTACCTATCTGTTCATCATCATTATTTACCTCATAAACCTCATAAAAAGTTCCGATTTCCATGAAGACGACAGTGTCTTCTCCGTACTTCTCTTCAAAATATCTTTGCAAATAAAAATATGTTTGAGTGAGTAACCGTTCTTTAGTATTTAATATATGACTTACATCTGATGATTTCATTAAAGATATGCCCATTTTCTTAATATATTGCGATTATAACATAAATAATTATTGCAAATTTTATATAACCTGTTATAATAAGCGATATTTAAAGTAGAGTATGGAGAGTTTATGCAAAGAGTACTAACAGGTCTATTACTAATAACGAGCTTAAATGCAGAGGATCTCAGAAGCACAGTTGAGGAAGTCCTATCAACAAACCCAACAGTTCAAGAGAGATTGAAGAACTATACTGCAACGAAAGAAGATATAACAAGTGCCCAATCTGGTTACTACCCAAAACTTGATTTAAACCTTGGTGTTGGAATTGAAAAAAATGATAGAACAGATAAGGATGGGCTCACAACTTTAACGAGTGACCAAGAGAGTTTAAATGTGTATCAGAACTCTTTAAAATATACTCATAATCTTTTTAATGGTTTTAGCACAACTTACAAAGTTAAAGAGCAAGAGCACAGAACTGCATCTGCTGCTTACAGTTACATAGAAAAAGTAAATGATACCTCATTTGAGATGGTAAACCAATACCTTCAAGTCATGAAAAATCAAGAGCTTCTCTTAACTGCTAAAGAGAATGTTCAAATCAATGAAGAGATTTTAAATAGGGTTGAAAAACTCTATGATGCTGGTTTAACAACACTCTCTGAAGTTAATAAAATCAAATCGAGCCTCTCTTTAGCAAGAAGTAATCTTGTGGTTCAAGAAAATAGTATTTTAGATGTATCCTATAATTTCCAGAGAGTTTTAGGTAGATACATTGACCCTGAGAGTATGACTAAACCTGACATGAACATAACGCTTCCATCAAGTCAAGAAGAAGCAACACAGTTTGCAATACAGAACAATCCATCACTTCTAGTAAGTGAGTACAACATTAAGTTAGCCCAAGCGACTAACAAAGAGAAGTACTCTTCTTTTTATCCAAAGATAGATATAGAAGTTTCACAAGCTATGAATAAAAATCTAAGTGCTATTGAGGGAAATGATGATAGGTTTCGCGCTATGGCATACCTAACATACAACATCTTTAACGGTTTTTCTGACTCTTCTGCAATTGAAAAAAGTAGAAGTCAAATTCATCAAGAAGTGGAAAGTAAAAATGATTTAAAACGTCAAGTTATAGAGGGGATAAACCTTGCTTGGTCAGCAAATACAAAACTTCAAGAGCAATTAAAATATCTTCAAAACTATAAAAAGTACTCACTTCAAACACTCACTCTCTACTCTAAAGAGTATGATTTAGGCCGTCGTTCACTATTAGATTTACTCTCAGCTCAGAACGATTTTATAGGAGCTAAGGCTCAGATAGTTTCAACAGAGTACAGTATCTTATTTGCAAAATACAGAATTTTAGATGCTATGGGAACTCTTGTTCAGACTGTACTTGAAGATACTGAACCTGTCTATTCAAATGTTGGTTTAGCCAGTAAAAATCCAAAAGAGAAGGATTTAAATGCTCATAACTAGCGCAGATAATCTCAGAATGGATGCCTTGCTTGACTGCTTGGTACTCTTTACAAAACTTTATCATAAGCCCTACTCCGCAGAAGCTCTTACAGCTGGTTTACCTATAGAACCGGGTGCAGAATCACCAGAACTATTTTCAATCAACAACTCTAAGGGACTCTTTTCACGAGCAGCAGCAAAAGCCGGACTGAAATCATCTATAATCAAAAGACCACTCTCTCAAATATCCCCTCTTCAACTCCCTATGATAATCCTGCTCTCAAATCAGAGTGCGTGTATCTTAGACAGATTTAGCGAAGACGAGACGCAGGTAAAAATAATAATGCCTGCAGAAGAGGCAATTGAGCAGTGGGTTGATGTTGAAGATCTTGAAGATGAGTATATCGGCTTTGGTTTTATGGTGAAAAAAGCATTTGAGTATGCTGATGAGTCCTCAAGAACTCTTCATTTAGATCAAAAGCACTGGTTTTGGAGTACACTTAAACTCTCAACTGGAATCTATAAAGATGTTTTATACGCGTCACTTCTAATCAATCTTTTTGTATTAGCTTCACCGCTCTTTACTATGAATGTTTATGATAGAGTTGTGCCAAATAATGCGATAGAAACGCTGTGGGTATTTGCTATAGGGGTTGTGATAGTTTATATTTTAGATACAGTGCTAAAATTTACTCGAACATACCTGCTTGAGAGTGCCGCTAAGAAGAGTGATATTATCATGTCCTCGATTGTATTTGAAAAGGTACTTGACTTAAAAATGGCGAATCACCCCGCTTCTGTTGGTTCATTTGCAAGTAATTTAAAAGATTTTGACAATATACGAAGCTTTTTAACAAATGCGACTATGGCAGCAGTGATAGATTTACCTTTTGCTGTCATTTTTTTAGCTGTGATAGCTTATATTGGTGGGACTATCGTTCTTGTTCCAGTGGTTACAATTACGCTTATTCTTGGATATGCCTTTTTTATCAAAAAACCTCTTCGTGCAAGTATTGAGAGTACCCATGCTGCTAGTGCTAAGAAGAACTCTATCTTAATTGAGAGTTTAAACAACATAGAGACTCTCAAAACTCTAGGAACCCTAAATCAAACGCAATACAAATGGGAAGAATCAACAGGTGAGATAGCAGGAAAAAGCCTTAAATCTCGTCTACTATCTGCATCTATTCCAACGATAACGCAACTTCTCATTCAGCTCAATACGGTAATGATTATAGTATATGGTGTCTATCTGATTCAAGATTTTGAACTCTCTATGGGTGGGCTTATTGCGATTGTTATCCTTACAGGTAGAACTTTAGCACCTATGGGGCAAGTTGCATCACTGATGACAAACTATGAAGATACGAAAACTTCTTATGAAACACTCAATGAAATTATCACGCAACCAAGTGAAAGACCAGATGGCAAAAAATTTGTTCAAAGACCTGATTTTAGTGGACATATAGAGTTTGTAGATGTCACATTCTCTTATCCTAATACAGATGTACCAGCACTGAAAAATGCTTCATTTGTTATTAAACCTGGCGAACATGTTGGTATCATTGGTCGTATTGGCTCAGGTAAAAGTACTGTACAAAAACTTCTTCTTGGTCTCTATGAGCCAGATGCAGGACAAATTCTTATAGATGGTATTGATATAAACCAAATAGACCCTGCAGACTTACGTAAAAACATGGGCTATGTCTCTCAAGACATTATGCTCTTTCGTGGTACAGTAAAGGACAATATTACCTTTAGAGCATCTCATGCAAGTGATGGAGCGATGATTAGAGCAGCACAAATAAGTGGCGCTTCTGAATTTATAAAAAAACATCCTAAAGGGTATGAAATGCCAATTGGTGAGCGTGGACAAGGACTCTCTGGCGGACAACGCCAAAGTATCGGTATCGCTCGTGCATTTTTACTAAACGCTCCTATAATGCTTATGGATGAGCCAAGTAATGCTATGGATCAAATTACTGAAGCGAGACTACTAGATAGTATGCAGACTGCACTTAAAGAAACAACTTCACTCTTAGTAACGCAAAAAATGAATCTCCTTAAAATAGTTGATAGAGTTTTAGTTGTTAATGATGGTAAAATAATTATAGATGCACCAAAAGAAGAAGCCTTATTAAAACTACAAGCTGGAGGTAAGAACTAATGAAAAAAACCAACACGCCTGTAGAGTATAACAACAAAGATTATGAGTTTATGAACTCATTGAGTTCAGCTATTTTAGAACAATCACCTTCTCGTGTAAGTAAAGTTATAAAGATATGGCTGTTAACTGTTTTACTTTTAATTGTATGGGCTTCTTTTGCAAGTATAGATGAGATAACAAGAGGTGATGGAAAAGTAATCCCTTATGGACAGAATCAAGTTATTCAAAATCTTGAGGGTGGTATAGTTGAGTCTATTTTAGTAAGCGAAGGTCAGAGTGTCAAAGCTGGTCAAGTTATACTCAAAATTAGTAATGCAAAATCTACTTCAAGTTCAAGAACAAATGAGATGAAAGCTCAAGAACTTACAGCAAAGAGGTTAAGACTTTATGCAGAAGCCAACTCTCTACCTTTTAAAGCAATTATTACAGATGATGCTGAGCTCACAAAGCAGATAGAACTAGCAAGAAAACTTTATAACTCTAATAAACTTGAAGCACTAGCAAAAGACAACTCATTTGTGCAACAGATTGAACAAAGAAAACAAGAATATAAAGAAGCACAAGCAAGAATCAGATCTCTACGAAAATCACTTGAATTTGTCACCGAAGAGATAAATATGACTGAGCCTATGGTAAAAGAGGGTATCAAGTCTAAAGTTGATTTTCTAAAATTAAAACGTGAAGCAAATGGTATTGAGAATGATATTGAAGCGTCATCCCTATCACTCCCAAGACTCAACTCTGCCATTGAAGAGTACAGACAAAAAAGAGTTGAATCAAAACAGCTTTTTATAAATAAATCTAAAGAAGAGTTAAATAAAGTAAGTGCTGAAATTGCAAGACTTAAAACACAACAGATAGAGTTTACAGATCAAGTTGATAGAACTATGGTTAAATCACCTGTTGATGGTATAGTTCAAAAACTTTTTGTTCATACTGTTGGTGGTGTTGTAAAACCAGGTGCTGATTTACTTGAGATAGTTCCAACAAATAAAAAACTATTTTTAGAGATAAAAATCAAGCCAAGTGATATTGCATTTATACATCCTGGCGCAGAAGCAAAAGTTAAAATTTCGGCGTATGATTATGCGATTCATGGTGGATTAATTGGAAAAGTTGTAAATATCTCTCCTGACACTATTACAGACAAAAAAGAGAATACTTTTTATCTTATTCATATAGTTACAGAAAAAAATTACTTAGGCACACAAGAACATCCCCTTAAAATTATTCCTGGCATGACAGCCAATGTTGATATTGTTACTGGTAAAAAGACTGTTATGCAGTATATTTTGAAACCAATACTCAAATCTAAACAATACGTGTTTTCGGAGAGATAAAATGCAGGTTATATACTTTAGTTCAAACTTTGAAATGACAGATGAGTTTTTAAAAAGAGACAATAATAAACCTTTAAAATTTTATGACTTGAATAAACTTTTAAAATGGACAAGTAAGCTAAAATCTTACATACTCATTGCTGATTACGATAGTGTAGCCAAGGAAATAAATCAACTCATCTCTTCTGGAACTCTTCCTGATAATGTCATAGTACTTGAGAGAGTCCCAGCTATTGCTACTGGTAAAATGCTTATATCTCACGGTATAAAAGCTTATGGGAATAGCAGGATGCTTAAACTCCACTATAATCAAATGATAGATACAGTGGAAAATAATAAAGTATGGACCTATCCTGAACTCACAGCAGCCATTATAAAAGATACAAACGAATCTTCTCTAAACTCTTATGCAAAAGAGCTCATTGAATCCAGACTTACTGATAAAGAAAAAGAGACTATTTATTTAATACTAGAAGGTCTTACAAATGATGCTATAGCATCAAAACTTGATATTACGACAAGAACTGTAAAAGCACATGTAAGCTCAATTTTTGCCAAGCTTCATGTGAGTGATAGAGTTTCATTAGTACTACTTTTAAAGTAGTACTTCTAACTCTGCTCTATATTTATATCTGTACTTATCTCTAGAGTTACTGTAGCATCATCCTCAACACCTGTAACTTCTTGATATGTTACACCTGTTTCAGCATCTGTTTTAAAGTCACCCAAAGTCCACTCAGCATCATCACCTTGTGTATTTAAATCTATGCTATCACGACTATCTCCATCAATACGAAGGAGATTATCTGTATCCGTCATGTCTAAAACATCTGCTGTTGTTAAAGATGTGATATTTTGCGCTGAAGCACCCAAATCTACAGCTTCAACATTTGCAATATTTTCAGATAAACCACTAAAATCAATCTCCATTCTACCGTCAGTAACAAGAGTATCTAATCCCTCTCCACCATCAATTTCTAAACCCTGATTATTTAAGTCATTACTATTTAAGCGAAACTCATCATTTTGTGATTCTAAATGATTTTGTACACCTTCAGGATAAAATGTCATCTCACCATTCCAAGCCATTGTTTCTATACCTGAAACATCAGCACCGTCTGATCTAATAAATTGTGTAAACTCTGTATCTTCAGCCTCATAAGTTGTGCCACCTACGATAGACCCATCACTCTCCACAGTTCCACCAATGTTTAATTTGTCAACAACTAAATTTCTATCTTCACCAAAAACACCATCACCATCATTATCACCTGTTCCATCCCAAGCATCATTTATAAACTTAATACTTACAGAGTCAACATCTACACCTTCAGGCACTTTAAAAGTAACAGTTTCATAATCATCAACACTTCTAGAAAGTACGCCATCTTCTACTACACCTCTATTTGCTGTAACACTAAACGTACTCTCTCCATTTGCATCTACATAAGGTTCTCCATTAACAAATATTTGATATTCAGGGCTTCCCTCACCAACATCTTGAATATTAGCTGGGTCATAGTGATCTCCAGTTAATACAAAAGTCACAGGAGTGCCATCTACATCACCACCTAAATCAACTATATTCGCTGTATCATCACTCTCACTTGGAATATTTTCAGTTACATTTGTATTTTGTACGACAACATTATCATAACTTATGCCACCATCATTATCACCTGTATTAAGGCCAAAAGTTCCAATTTCAGGGCTTTCTGTAGGAGCACTCAGCATTTTAACTCCATCTACACTTACAACTATCCCTCCCTCGCTAGAGACATCTACTGATAAGTTAAAAGTAGTTCCTAAATCTGTATTGTCAATAGTATCAAGTACAGTTTCATGTCCATCTTCAACTTTTACAAGGTTAAAATCTTTATGATCAGAATCACTGCTATAATTATCAGAATAATCTACCCATTGAACCGTAAAATAGTTTTGAGAATCTTCGTACCCAAAAGTAATCCCTACATCATTATTATATGTATTTCCACTATTTGCATCCACGTCAACTGTAATGCTGTAATCTTGCATTGTCGAGTTTTCACCCATGTCATGAGCAATAATTCCATCAGCTGCATTACTTCTCTCACCTATAGAACCATCTGTTGCATCCCAACGACCTGTATCTCTATCGTTAAAACTTATTTCACTCCAACCATCAGCATTTCCATCTGAAAAATCATCTGAGAATACAGTTTCAGATGTAGTTACAGGAGTATTTTCAACAGTGTCATTTGATCCATTAACATCTATTGATAGTGTTGACGTTGTAGTGTTTCCTGCAACATCTGTAGTAGTATATGTAAATGTGTCATTAACACTCTCACCATCATCAAGTCCCTGAACCTCATCACTTGAACTATTGAGAGTATAAACATAACTTCCATCTTCCGCTATATCAATAGTTCCATAAGTTCCCTCAATAGTTTCCGCTGTTACAAAGCTTCCACTTTCATCATTATCAGATACATTTCCAGTTACAACTGAGTCATCTTCAAGTATTGAGTTTGTATCTGATGTAGCTTCAATAACTGTATCAATTGTAACACTCTGCGTAGATGTAGAAACATTCCCTACTGCATCTGTACTTGTAACCGTAAGAGAGTGAACACCATCTTCCATCTCTGGTAAAGTTATAGAGTAATTGCCATTACCATTGACTCTAGCACTGCCTAAAACCTCACCATCCTCATTTGTCACCACTACACTAGCACCTCTCTCACCAACTCCTACATGAGGATTACTTGTGCCTTCTGCTGTTAAGGTAAGCGTATTATCATTTGTAATATTGTCTGTACTGCTAATTCCAGTATCACTAGAATCACTCAAGTCTATAGATGAAGTTGTTCTAGTATCAATTATTATAGTATTCATTGAACTATCACTATGTCCAACTATTGGTCCGTCTGAAGATCTGTCATGAAAGTTTTCAGATTCACTCTCCCATCCATCGGAACTATTTTGTGCAATCAACTGATAAGAAGATCTATAGTCACCAGAATCTATGTCACCTAAAATATCAGGACTTCCTCCGATTGAAATTAAAGCGTCTTTTGCATCATCAGATAAGTTTCTCACCCACTCATCGCTAGTAGTTATTACAACTGTAGAACCCTCTGTCGAATTTTCGTTAATCTCAGCTAATGTTGCGACTAAAGCAGTTGAAGCATCTGAAGAACCATATGTATCAAATGTTTCATGAGATACAAAATTACCATCTTCATCTACAAGTGTTACACCAACTCCTCTGCTAGTACGGTGAAATTCATCATTTACTGTAGTCCCTGTACCACCTCTATTCGCATCATCATAACCACTTGAGAGGGCTGAGATACCTGAAGGTTCAAATACATTACCTGCTATATCAGTTGTCGTAACGTTAATATGATGAATTCCTTCTGATAATTCTGATGAATCGATACTCCAGTTACCCTCTGCATCTGCTGTTGTAGTACCAATAATTGTTGTACCATCTCTAACTACTACTTCACTACCTGCTTCTGCTGTTCCGTTTATTGTTGGAGTAGTATCATTTGTACTATTATTACTATCATCAGATAGCTCAACCGTTGGTACTATGACTCCTGCATCTACTGTAATACTATGTGTCAACGTAGTAGAATCACCTGCCGTATTAGTCGACGTAATTGTAAGCTCTTGTATGCCATCTTCTAATGCATCTGTTGTGATAGAGTATGTTCCATCTTCTGCAACAATAGTAGTTCCTAGAGTTTCACCGGCTGCATTTGTAATAACTACAGTTGAACCTGTTTCACCGTTACCTATGATTGTAGGAGTGGCATCAGCTATTGTATTATCTGATAATATTGAGAGATCATTAATACTATCTACATTTACACTAACCGTTGCACTACTTTCACCACCATGACCATCACTTACTGTATAACTAAACCTTGCTTCACCATTATAATCTGGCTCTGGAGTAAAGATTATATTTCCATCTGCATCTAAACTTACTGTACCATGTGTATCGGCTGTTGCTTCTACTGCTGAAATACTTAAGCTATCCCCATCTGCATCTGTATCATTAGTTAATATATCTGAACTATTAATTATGATAGAGCTATCTTCTTCTACGATGATTGCATTACCACCTAAAGTAACATCACCTACAGTACCTAAGTTAAACTGACCAACTGAGTCAATAACTTCTCCATCTACGATGTTATTCATATCCCAATGTGCAGCTTCGTTACCATCAGTTGCAATAGATACATCATAATAATCACCACTAAAGATTTGAGATGCCGCTAAGCTTCCTCCAACACTATCTTGTTCTTGTCCTAGCATCAAAACACCATCTGAATCAATAGTATGACCCTGTCCAATTGATGAAGTTCCCTCTAAATTACCATCAAGATAAAATTGTACTTCACCTGTCGCACTATCCCATGAAACGCTAAATTCATGTTGCTCACCATCAAAAAGTTCATTAGCACTAATACCTGAGCTTACATTTGCACCATCAAGATACAATCTAATATCATTTCCATTACTAAAAACTAAAAATTCATTATGACTACCAGGGGAAGCATAAGAAAAAAGTGATGCTTGTCCTTGGTTAGCTTCACCACTAATACTCATAGTAACATCTACAGAAGTTGCACCACCTAGTAGTTCAGGATTATCTCCTCTACTATCAACTACAAGTGCACCATCTACTCCAGTTTCGTTTACTGATACATAACTACTTTCACTATAGTCATTAGCCTCAGGCGCAACATTTTCAAAAACATCAGCAACATCTACAGTAACACTCTGCGTAGAAATAGTTCCATCAGTACTTATAGCTGTTACATCAAATGTATAGTTTCGATTCGCTTCATAGTCGATAGCGTTATCACCATCAACAACTACTCTACCATCTGCTTCTACTCTAAAAGGTACATCATCTGTTATAGTATAACTAACTGCCTCACCATCAATATCTACTGCATTGACTGTAACGCCAGTATATGTCCCATCCACTACATTTTCATCTATTACATTTGCTGTAGTATCCATATCTGTTATAGTACTTACATTTAAATTCGTATTTGCATTTTGGTTAGCATAATCAGCAGAGTTATCAGCATCATCTATAGCACTATTTGCAGATATTACCAACTCCTGGTTTACATCTTCACCTGCTGCTGTAGTTGCTTCATTTAAAACTGTTAATGCATCTTCTAAACTACTTGCTGCTACTACAGAGTTAGTTGCTGCCTGAGCTGCTGCTTCTTGAGCATTTTGTGCAGTAGTTAAGTTATCTGGAGTTGGGTTCTCATTTGCTACTCTAACTGCTTCACTGGCTTCATCACCCAGTGCATTAGCATTTTGAGCTGCTACATTTGCTATACTAATCAAACCAACTAAAGTTGATGCCATTTCTGCTATATCAGCATCTGATCTTTCTTCTTCAGCAATTGTTGTTTCTATTGCAGCTACAATTGCATCCACAGGATTAATCTCTGTTGTATCTTCTACAATCTCTCCGCCTGCTTCTGCTGCTTCTGTATATGTTGTAGCTGCCTCTTGTGCTGCTGCTACTGCTGATGTCGCTTCTGCTGATGCTTCTTGTGCTGCACTTACTGCTTCTGGACTTGGGTTATCTCCTAAGTTATCGGCTGCTTCTTGTGCTGCAACTACTGCCGTATTTGCTACATCTGCTGCTGCATTTGCTGCTGCTAGTAGATCTGCTATATCTGCATCTGACTGAAGTTCAGCTGCTATAGCTGCTGCAACTGCTGCTGAAGCTGCATCATTTGCTGTGCCTACTGCTTCTAATGCATCTGTTGTATCTACTATCTCATCTGCTGCTTCTGCTGCTATATCTAAATCTTTAATAGCCTCTTCTAATTCATTGGCTGCATTTGTTGCTGCTATTGCTATTGTATTTGCACTCTCTTGTGCAAGCTCAGCTTCTTCTAAATTCTCTGGTGTTGGATTTACATCTGCAACTGCTGCTGCATTTCTAGCTTCAACTGCTGCACTATTCGCATTTTGAGCCGCTAAATTTGCTGCATCTGTTAAATCTGCTACACTCTCTAGCATCTCTGCGATTTCATTGTCTGTAGCTAATTCACTTGCTACTACAGAATCCCTTGCATTTGCACTCGCATCATTTGCATTGAGTACGGCTTCTTCTGCATCACTAGTATCTACTAAAATATTTGCTGATATTGCTGCTGCATTTAAGTCTGCAATAGCTTCTTCTAGGTCTTGCGCTGCATTTGCAGCTTCAATTGACGCAATATTTGCAGAATTTTGAACTCTTTCTGCTGCTGCTAAATTTTCTACTGTTGGATTCTCTGAGGCTGCTTGTGCCGCTTCTTGAACTTCAAGTGATATTTCATTTGCTGTTAAAGATGCTGCTCTTGCTGCATCTATTAAATCAGTCATATCTGAGAGCATATTGTCAATTGTAGCACTTGCAGGATTGATACTATCTTCTACTTCATTATCTAAAGAACTCTTTTGCTCTTCTTGTTCTATATCTCTTAATGTTGCAGTTATATCTTCTTGTTCATCACTTATCTCTGCAAAATTAGCTTCTGGAGCTGTAGAGGAGTGTGAGTCTGCACTCTCTTCTCCAGCTTCCGTATCTACTTCATCAATAAAGTTTTCATCTACTATTGTCTGCATAGACTCTGTATCAGTGATAGTTTCATTTTCAGCAAATGGTTCATCTAATAATGACGAATCAAAAAATTGAGACTCATCACCAATTAGTACTATATCACTTCCATCGACAAGAGTAATCACAATACTATTTAAATTAGAGCCATCTTTTGCTCCATCAATAATATCACCTTCAAATATTTCATCACCTTTTGTAAGCTCGCTTGTCGAACCATCCGCTCTACTTACGCTAAATACACCCGATACACTCGCTACTTTTCCGATTTTTGCTGACATAATAGACTCCTAATTAAATAGTTAATTATTGTAATATTATGATAATTTGTATAAATTGTATATTGTACTTGAGTACTAGGTAGCTTAGAGTGAGGTTTAATCTATGATTTGAATTGTAAAGTTTTCATCTACTTTATAGATGATATCATTTGAAATAAAGGCATTTGTTATTTTAATTAACTCTAACTGTCTTGAATGAGGAGATACTTTAACACTATCTTTTATAGATAAATAATTGCCAATTTTATTGTATTCGTAGCTAAAAATACGATGCTCTTCTAATATTTTTTCTACTAATTCTATAATCATTAATTAACCTATTCTATTTTAAAGTATGTTATTTTTTATTGCAAACATATTATAACATAGAATTAATAAAAACATAGCATTTTATTGCAAAATATATCAAAAGAATTTAGGTAACTTTTTCCTGTTGTGTGAAGTGTGATTTTTAAAGTTTAAATCTTCAGTGGTGGACAAGGAGAGATTCGAACTCTCGGTACAGTTACCCATACGCATCCTTAGCAGGGATGTGGTTTCAGCCGCTCACCCACTTGTCCATTTGAAGAACGAGATTATAGTAGTAAGTTCATAATATATAGCTTAAAATTTATTCATTATATAAAAATTTTTATAATTGCATTTATTTCAGTATAATTCTAAGACATTACTTACGGCAATAACAGGAGTTCATAATTAAATTATTTTATCTTATTTTACTGCCCTTTATGTTATTTGCTTCAAATTATCCCCATTTTAATAAAAATGATTTAATTAAGATAGAAAAGAAATCTGGTAAAATTGCTAGAAATAGAGTAGTTGATTATCAGCAGAATGTTTCTAAATTTCAAACTTATAAGGCGACTAAACAGTTAAACTCAGTTAATAGATACCTAAACCAACTTCTACCACAATATGATGATGTTATGCAAAAACAAGCTGATTATTGGGCATCACCAAAAGAATTTTTAACTACTGGTTATGGAGATTGTGAAGATTATGTAATTATTAAATATTTTACACTTTTAAAGCTTGGCTTTGATAAGAATAAACTCTATTTAACTGCTGTTCATGAGCAATATAAAGGTGGCTATCATATGGTTCTTAGCTATTTTTTAGAAAAAAATAAGGCTCCACTTATTTTAGATAACCTTAGTTTTAGGATATTAAACCTTGACATTAGAGAAGATATAAAAGCTGATATATTTATAAACTCTAGCGGAGTCTTTAAAATAGATAAAAACAATGCTCTAAAAAAGATAGCAAATCGTTCAAAACAATACGATGACTTAATGAAAAAGATTCAAAATAACAACTAAATTTTTTCTAAAATCTTTTTAACTATTTCTGCTGGATTTTCTGATTTATAAATAGGACGACCAACCACAATAAAGTCTATTTGTGCATTTTTAGCAAAAGTGATATCTGCAACTCTTTTTTGATCACCTGCATCTTCTCCAAATGGTCTTATTCCTGGAGTTAAAGTCATGAATTTTTCATTTGTAATATTTTTAATAGATTCACTCTCATGTGCAGAACAAACAACACCATCAAGTCCACTATCCATTGCATCTTTAGCAAACTGGTTAGCTTTATCATCTATACCTTTTTCATACACTTGTGTGAATTCTTCTTCGCTAAAAGATGTAAGCGCTGTTACTGCTAAAACTATAGGTCTTTTTTCAAACTTCTCTAGCCTACTCATAACTTCACTCATAGCACGTTTACCTGCACTTGCATGAACATTAAACATGTCAACTCCAAGCCCCATAATAGACTCAGCAGAATCAGCCATAGTATTTGGAATATCATAAAGTTTCAAATCTAAAAATATTTTAAAATCAGGATTGATTTTTTTTATCTCTTTTAAAAAATCTTCACCATCACGAATGTAAGTACGAAGTCCAACTTTTAACCAAACATCATAATTTTGTATTTTTTTAATAAGGTCTAAATTTTCTTTTTTTGTAGGTAAATCGAGGGCAACACATAGTTCCATAGTTTCTCTTTATATTTTAAGTACAGAATTATATCATTTTTGGAGTTTGGCATGTGGAAACTTTGGCATGTGGAAATTTCCTACATGCCAAGAAGAGAATTATTTAGACTTTACCATCGTTTCTATTTTCTCAACAACTGATGGGTCTTCAAGAGTGGAGATATCTTGAGTAATAGCTTCACCTTTTGCAATTGAGCGTAAAATACGTCTCATGATTTTACCAGAACGAGTTTTTGGAAGTCCTGGTGCAAAAACCATATCATCACAAAGAGCGATATTTCCTATCTCTTTTTTAATAATATTATTGATAGTTTTAACTTCTTCAACCTCATCAGCAACACCATCATCAGATTTAAGAACTACATATGCAAAAATTCCTTCACCTTTAAGTTCATGCGGTTTACCAACAACAGCAACTTCTGCTACATTTGAGTGTTTTTTAATAGCTGCTTCAACTTCAGCAGTTCCCATTCTATGACCTGATACATTGATAACATCATCAGTACGACCAGTGATTGTGATGTAACCATCATTGTCATAGTTTGCACCGTCACCTGTAAAATAGACAGGTTTACCATCTTTAGTAACATCACCAAAATATGATTTAACATATCTATCAGGGTCTCCCCAAACACCACGAATCATTGAAGGCCAAGGTCTAGTGATACACATATAACCACTCTCACCTGCTCCAACTTTTTCTCCAGTCTCAGGGTCTAAAATCTCACCCATAATACCTGGNANTGGNAGAGTTGCACATGCCGGTTTAATCGGTGTTGCACCAGGAAGTGGAGAAACCACATGCCCACCAGTCTCAGTTTGCCAGTATGTATCAACTATAGCACAGTTACTACCACCAACCTCTTCATAGTACCATTTCCACGCAGGTGGATCAATCGGCTCACCAACTGTTCCAAGAACTTTAAGTGAACTCATATCGTATTTTGCAGGTGTATCTTCACCCATTTTATGTAGAACTCTAATAGCCGTTGGAGCTGTATAGAACTGGTTGATTCTATGGTTTTCAACCATTGCCCAAGGACGACCAGCATCAGGGTAAGTGATAACACCCTCAAACATTACAGTTGTTGCACCCATAGCTAATGGACCATAAACTATATAAGTATGCCCTGTAATCCAACCAACATCAGCAGTACACCAGTAAGTATCGTTTTCTTTTACATCAAATACCCATTCCATAGTCATTTGAGCCCATAAAATGTATCCAGCAGAGTTGTGTTGAACACCTTTTGGTTTACCAGTTGAACCTGAAGTATAAAGTAAGAAAAGTGGNTCTTCANNNTCCATAACTTCNGCNTCACATACNGCAGATTTGTTTTTNATTANNTCATTGTAAGAGTAATCTCTTCCAGCTACCCAAGTAACATCTTCATTATTTCTCTCAACAACTAAAACTTTCTCAACTGGGCTTCCATCAGTAATAGCTGCATCAACAACTGGCTTTAACATATAAGGTTTAGTTTTTCTATACGCTCCATCAGCTGTAATAACTACCTTAGCTTCTGCATCTTCAATTCTATCTTTTAGTGCTTCAGAAGAAAATCCACCAAAAACTATAGAGTGTATAGCACCAATTCTTGCACATGCCAACATTGCATAAGCAGCTTCAGGAATCATAGGCATATAGATAACAACTCTATCACCTTTTTTAACTCCAAAATCTTCTTTAAGCAAGTTTGCAAATCTATTTACATTTTTATATAAATCTAAATAAGTAATGGTTTGAACATCCCCTCTATCACCCTCAAAAATAATCGCAGCTTTATTTTTACGAGTATCTAAATGACGGTCAATACACTGATGAGCAACATTTAGTTTTCCACCATCAAACCACTTTACAAATGGAAAGTTAGATTCATCTAAAGCATTAGTAAATGGTTCTATCCAGTCTAGTTTCTCTTTTGCATAATCACCCCAAAAACCTTCATAGTTTTCAATAGCTTTGTTTTGAAGAGCATGATACTCATCCATACTTTTTATATTTGCATTTTTTGCAAACTCTGGATTTGGTTGAAATATTTGTTTTTCTGACATCTGTTTTCCTTAATTTTATTTCATAAAATGAAGGGAATCCCTCATCTATTTGGTTA
>JGI24724J26744_10001027_pt1 | contig 19511 bp, 16 predicted proteins | sample Cruoilmetagenom7_FD_26744 | JGI IMG/M metagenome (IMG submission 26744) | reverse complement strand
ATCGTGCTGCGCACGCTTTCCTCACCGTCGCGGCAAGGCCGCAGCAAGCTGCGGCCACGTCGGGGGGCCTCGCCTTCGGCTCGGAAATTCTTGCCTCCGGCGGGGATATTTCTGGCAAGAGGAAAAGCCCCCCCGGCGTGGCGGGGTGGGATAGCGNAAGGGTTAGGTCAGAACGGCCCTCACCTGGGTGGGAGCCGCGNCGGGGGCCTATCCACCCAATCCAAGCCTCTCGACCAGTGCTCCCAGCCGCTCTCGGTTGCCACCGTCCCAATTCGCTTTGCGCGACTTGAACAGGGTTGCCTGGCTTTTGTGCACCGGCGCCCCTGACAGGATTTTCAGGTGGTTCGCCCGCAGCGTTTCCCCGGTCGAGGTGATATCGGCAATCGCCTCGGCGGTTTCGTTCTTGACGGTACCTTCGGTCGCGCCCTGGCTGTCGACCAGTTGATAGTCCGCAACGCCGTGATCGCGCAGGTGGTCGCGGATCAAACGGTGGTATTTGGTGGCGATCCGCAGACGGAACCCATGTTTCGCACGGAACGCCGCCGCGACCGCGTCCAGATCATCCAGCGTATTCACATCGACCCAGACCTTGGGCACGGCTATGATCAGGTCTGCGTGACCGAACCCCATCAGGGCCAGTTCCGCCACCTTGTCTTCCCACAGACCCAGCTTTTCGCGCACAAGATCCGATCCCGTCACCCCCAGGTGAATGCGCCCCGCCGCCAGTTCGCGCGGGATTTCCCCGGCGGACAACAGCACCAATTCGACCCCGTCAATCCCTTCGACCGCTGCCGCATATTCGCGGTCCGATCCGGTCCGCGCCAGCGTCACGCCGCGCGCGCCGAACCATTCGAACGTCTTCTCCATCAACCGGCCCTTCGAGGGCACGCCCAGCTTGATGCTCATGACGGCGCCCCCACGGCAGATTGTTGCGATTGTGCAAGGATCAGTGTCAGTTCAGGCCGNATGACCCCACCAATTGCGGGAATTTCACGATTTTCCGCATGTTNGATCCCCCCAGCTCCGCTCCCCAAGACCCGCGTCAGCGCGTCATAGCGCCCGCCGGTGGCGACGGGCGGAAGGTCCGGGCGCGTTTCCGCATAAAACCCGAATACGAACCCGTCGTAATACTCCATCGAGGTCCGGCCATAGCTGCCTTCGAAATCCAGCTTGGACATGTCCACACCACGGGCCGACAGGGCCTCGGCGCGGGCTTCCATCCGNTCGACCGCAGCGGCGATTGCAGGCATGTCCACGGCGATGTCGCGCAGGTGTTCCAACACGTTTTCAGTGGTCTCGCGCAGGGCCAGAAGGTCATCCAACAGCTCAACCTCCTGAGAGGAAATCGGCGCGGCCTCCATATCCTGACGCAGGGTTTCGACCCGTTCCGCGATCTCGGCGCGGGTGCGCAAGCCGATCATCGGCGCGTCACAGGCCATGGGGTCGTCTTGCGCCAACAATTCGGCGCGACCTGCGGGCATTTCCGCCCGGCCCGAGAACCGGTCCATCAGGGCCCGGAACCGGCGTGGCCGCCAGATGTGGCGCAACAGGGCCGCGCGGCGCCGTTCGGTTGTCTTCAACCCTTTCACGGCGGCCAGCAACAGGCCCATATCCCCTGTCGNAGCGCGCAGCCCCAACCCGTCAAGCGCCTGGGAAACAACAGAAAATACCTCGGCATCTGCCGCCGCAGGATTGTCACGTTCGAACAGCTCATAGCCGACCTGGAAATATTCGGACGCGCGGTGTGTCGCCTCTTCCTGGGCGCGAAAAACCTCGCCCATATAGGCATAGCGCGCGGGTTCCGCGCCGCCGTTCATATGCATCTGCACGACAGGCACGGTGAAATCCGGGCGCAGCATCGCCTCGCCCATGACCGGGTCCTGGGTCACATAAGCGCGCGCGCGAATGTCTTCGCCATAGAGGTCCAGCAACGTGCCCGCCGGTTGCAGGATATCGGCCTCAACCACCTGCGCCCCGGCAGCCTGGAACCCGGCCAACAAGCGCACCGCCTCGGCCCGGATCACGGCCTTGTCCATCCCTGTGTCAACCATGGTCAGCCTCAAGAATTTCGCGCACCTTGGCGACCAGATCACCACGCGCGCATTCAAACTGGCTGGGCCGTTCTTTCCATTCTTCCAGCGTGGCGTTTTCGGCAATCTTGGCGCCCAGCACCAGATCCTTGATCTGGATCTTGCCGGTCTCAAATTCGTCCGACCCGGCGATCACAGCCGCAGGAGATCCACGTTTATCGGCGTATTTCAACTGGTTGCCAAAGTTCTTCGGATTGCCCAGATAGACTTCGGCACGGATCCCTGCATTGCGCAATTCACCCACCATGGCCTGATAATCGGCCATGTGGGCGCGGTCCATAACGGTGACAACCACGGGGCCCGCCGGCGCGCCCCCCATGCGGCCCTTGGCGCGCAGGGCAGCCAACAGGCGGTCAACGCCGATAGACACGCCAGTCGCGGGCACAGGTTGGCCGGTGAACCGTTTCACCAGGTCGTCATAGCGACCGCCCCCGGCGACCGATCCGAATTGGCGCACCCGGCCCTTTTCGTCTTTGATTTCAAAGGTCAGCTCGGCCTCGAACACCGGGCCGGTGTAATAGCCAAGGCCGCGCACGACGCTGGGNTCAATCTCGATCCGGTCCGAGCCATAGCCCTGCGCGCCCAGCAATTCGGCNATCTGTTCCAGCTCGGTCACACCTTCGGCGCCAATGGCACTGTCACCAACGGCGGCGCGCAGATTGGCAAGCGTCGCGGCGGCGTCCGCCCCCTTGGAGGTCAGAAACGCCAGCACCGGTCCGGCCTGTTCATCGGACAGGCCAACGCCGTCGATATAGGCGCCCGAGGCGTCCAGACGCCCCTGCCCGAGCAGCTCGCGCACGCCGCGTTCGCCGACCTTGTCGAACTTGTCGATGGTGCGCAGAACGGCGTCACGCTGTGCGCCTTCGTCCAGCCCCATGACCTCCAACACCCCGTTCAAAACCTTGCGGTTGTTGACCCGGATCAGATAGTCACCGCGCGGAATGCCGACGGTTTCCAGCGTGTCGGCCAGCATGGCGCAGATTTCGGAATCCGCCGCCATGGAGGCCGAGCCAACCGTGTCCGCATCGCATTGATAAAACTGGCGGAACCGGCCCGGCCCGGGCTTTTCATTGCGCCACACAGGGCCCATCGCATAACGGCGATAAGGCGTCGGCAGGTCATTGCGGTGCTGGGCGAACACGCGCGCCAAGGGCGCGGTCAGATCATACCGCAGCGCCATCCATTTGTCGTCATCCGCTTCCTGCCAGGCGAACACACCTTCGTTCGGACGATCCACATCGGGCAGGAATTTTCCCAGCGCCTCGACCGTTTCCACGGCCGCACTTTCCAACGCGTCAAAGCCATAGCGATGATACACCCCGGCAATCTGGGCGAGCATATGTTTACGCTCGTCCACTTCCGCCCCAAAATAGTCGCGAAAGCCCTTGGGCGTTTCCGCCTTGGGCCGGGGTTGCTTCTTTTGCTTGGCCATGGGTCCGTCCGGGTTCAGATCACTGTCGCGGGCGGTCTAACGGATGGGGGCCGCAGGGGCAAGCATGGGCAAGAAAGCCGTTCAATACCGGACTTCGCAGATGTATTTGTCATACACCCAGCCGTTGGGACCGGAATAGCTCCAGTCCTGAATGGTGCGCTGGATGATCACCTGACGCCAGCCATTGTCGGAATAGGGCTCCATTGTGATGACGAATGTGCCCGGCCCCAGTTTCATGGTCATGTCACAGGACGACGCACCACAGGTCCGCAGCGCCAGGAAATTGTCGCCATCCGGGTTCAGGTTGCAGACAACGTATTGTTCGCCATCATAGGCCTGAGCGGTTGTCGCGGCCAGCGCCGTCAGAGCGGCCAGGGCAAGGGATTTGAGAACAGTCATCGGGGCCTCCTTTTTCGGCAAAATCGTACCGTCACGATGGTTTCGGGGCTTTGACATGGATCACGATGGCGTTATGACAGGCCCATGTCAGAAACCCGCACCACCGCCCTGGAAGAAGAAACCGCCCACCTGCGCAAGGTGGTCGAGGAATTGTCAGACGTCATCGCGCGTCAGGATCTGGAGCTGTCCAAGCTGACCCACCGCGTGCAGATGTTGATGGAGCGCGAGGCAGAACGCGAGGTCGACAGCGGCGGCGTCGCCGTCATGGCCGACCAACGCCCGCCGCATTATTGAACAGGCACACGGCCCTGTTGCCCCTTGGCCGCCAGCCTGCGCCCAAAAGCGATCAGAGGCGATTCAAACCCGCGAAACAAGGCATAAGACAGGCCTCCGGTCGCGGTATAGGCCAGCCCATAGACCAGCCAGAACCCCGCATCCACCCCCACCTTGCTCAGGCCCAGAACGGTCACGTTAATGACCAGGACATGCAGCAGATACATGGAATACGTCAGGCGCCCCATGAAGGCCAAGGGACGGGCCTGCAACATGCGCGACGGGATGTGAGTATTGCTGAACCACAGGCTGGCCACCAGCCCGGCACCAAAGAACGACACCCCAAGGTTCCAGATCACAAGATCACGCGCAAACAGCGAGGCCAGGTACACCAGCATGATCGCCCCGACCATTGCCCAGGCAAACCAGGCGGATTGCAGCCAAACCACCCAAGCCTGGTGGCGCTTGGTTGCAAAAGCCAGCGCAGCCCCAAAGCCCAGCCCCAAATAGCCGCGCAACAGAAACGGTGAGAATTGTTTTAGCCACATAAGCAAGACCACAGCGCCAATCANCATCAGGCCTANCAACAGAATCCGTCGCCCGAACAGAACCAGAAACAAGGGCCACAAGAGATAAAACTTCTCTTCGATGCCCAGCGTCCAGGCGTGGCCGAATATGCCTTCAACCGTGCGCGGAACGTACTCGAAATTGAAAGTCATGAGGTATGGCAGAACATTTGCCAGCCGCGCGCCATCTTCGGGCCGCCCAATGCGCGCCATCGCGATGGTGGCGATAAAATACAGGAAAATTGTCAGATAATACATCGGCACAATCCGAAAGAACCGGCGGATGTAAAAGGCCTTCAGGTCGATACGGCCCCAGCGCGCCTGTTCGGACAGGATCAACCAGGTGATCAACCAACCGGACAGGGCGAAGAANATGTCTACTCCCATGGTTCCGTTCAGAAAAAATCGATCTTCGGGAAGATGGTGGCCAAGCGTCAGGACGACACAAATCGCCCTGAGGCCATCCAGTTGTTCTCTATAATTTTGCATAATATCCTCTGTCGCAATACGNTTTGCAATTCCGCCGGGCTGCGCCCTGTCAAACCACGCGCTAAACCTCCTCGACGTCCACAACCCCACCCAGCGATTTGATTGCGCCCTTGATCTGCGGGTTCAGCGGGAAACTTTTGCCAAGGGTCATGTCGACTTCGCCCGGCAAGGTCGGGTCGATCAGACACAGTGACACCTCGCCCGGCTTTACCCCACGCGCGGTTTCGGCGGCGCGTTCCAACAGGCCGGCGACGGACGCCACGACCTCGGCCTTGTTCACAAACACCTTCAACGCCATGCCACCCGCATCGGCCACCACCGCGTCAATCGGCGCCACGCTACGCGCGATCGGGTCGAACTGGCCTTCGTTGAACCGGCCCTCCAGCGTCATGACCACCTGCAAGGTTTCGTCAAACACGCGGCGCACGGCCTCAAAATCATCGGCAAACAGCAGCGATGCCCGACACCTGCCCGGTCGGGTCCGAGATATTCATGCGGAAAAACTGTGTGCCACGGCCGGATTTGCGCTGTTGCAACCCGCCNACGATGACGGCGACCTTGCCGACCACCGCGCCGTTGCGTTCCGCCTTTTCACGCAGCCCGTCCAACGTCAGCACGCCCTTGCGNTTCAACGCNGGCAGNTAATCNTCCAGCGGNTGNCCCGTCAGGTAAAATCCGACCGCCTTATGCTCCTCGGCCAACCGTTCATTCGGCAGCCAATCATCGACNGGCGACAGGCGCGGCTCGGGCAAATCTTCGCCCGCCTCGCCAAACAATGACACCTGGTTTGAGGCGCGCTGTTCATGGATCGCGGCGGAATACCCCACCAGTGCATCCAGACTGTCAAACACACGCCGCCGGTTTGGGTCCAACAAATCGAACGCGCCGGACCGCGCCAGCATCTCCAGCGGCCGCTTGCCGACCCGTTTCAGATCAACCCGGCGCGCCACGTCAAACAGGGTCGCAAACGGCTTGCCGTCGCGCCCTTCGGTGATCAGCTTCATCGCCTCCAGCCCGACGTTTTTCAACGCGCCCAACGCGTAAATAACCTTGCCATTGTCGACCGAAAACGTCTCGATCGACCGGTTCACACAGGGCGGAATAATCTCGATGTCCAGACCGCGGCGCACTTCTTCGGCATAGACCGACAGCTTGTCGGTCAAATGGATGTCGCAGTTCATCACCCCGGCCATGAATTCAACCGGATGGTTCGCCTTCAGCCACGCCGTCTGGTAACTGACCACCGCATAGGCCGCCGCGTGGGATTTGTTGAAGCCATAGTTGGCGAATTTCTCCAGAAGGTCGAACACCTCCATCGCCTTTTTCTGGTCCACGCCATTGGCTTTTGACCCCTCGACGAACTTCGGCCGTTCGGCGTCCATCGCTTCCTTGATCTTTTTCCCCATGGCCCGGCGCAACAGGTCGGCGCCACCCAGCTATAGCCGCCCATCACCTGAGCGATCTGCATAACCTGTTCCTGGTAAACGATAATTCCCTGCGTCTCTTCCAGGATGTGGTCGATCAGCGGGTGCACGCTTTCCAGATCCCGCTGGCCGTTCTTCACCTCGCAATAGGTCGGAATGTTTTCCATCGGGCCGGGGCGATACAGCGCGACCAGGGCCACCACGTCTTCGATGCAGGTCGGCTTCATCCGGCGCAGCGCGTCCATCATGCCCGAGCTTTCAACCTGGAACACAGCGACCGTTTTCGAGCTGGCGTACAGCTCATATGTCGCCACATCATCCAGCGGAATGGCGTTGATTTCGTTCACCGCGCCGTCGGGCGGATCATACAAATGCGCCCCATCCGGACCCGTATGGATATCGCGCCCCTCGCCCTTGATCAGGTCCACGGCGTTCTGAATGACGGTCAGGGTTTTCAGCCCCAAAAAGTCGAATTTGACCAGTCCGGCCTGCTCCAACCCACTTCATGTTGAACTGGGTCGCGGGCATGTCGGACCGCGGATCCTGATACAGCGGCACCAGCGCGTCCAGCGGCCGGTCGCCGATCACCACACCGGCGGCGTGGGTCGATGCATTTCGCAGCAATCCCTCGACCTGNTGGCCGTATTTCAACAGCCGCGCGACGACCTCTTCGTTCTCCGCCTCTTGTCGCAAACGCGGCTCATCCGCCAGCGCTTTTTCGATCGACACAGGCTTCACCCCTTCGACCGGGATCAGCTTGGACAAGCGGTCCACCTGGCCATACGGCATCTGCAAAACCCGGCCCACATCGCGCACGGCAGCTTTGGACAAAAGCGCGCCGAATGTGATGATCTGGCCCACCTTGTCACGGCCATATTTCTCCTGCACATACCGGATCACCTCTTCGCGACGATCCATGCAGAAATCGATGTCGAAATCTGGCATCGACACACGTTCCGGGTTCAGAAANCGTTCAAAAAGAAGNGAGTATCGCAAGGGATCAAGGTCGGTGATGGTCAACACATAGGCCACCANAGACCCGGCCCCGGACCCCCGCCCCGGCCCCACAGGAATGCCGCGATCCTTGCTCCATTTGATGAAATCAGCCACGATCAGGAAATAGCCGGGGAACCCCATGCCTTCGATGATCCCCAGCTCGAAATCCAGCCGCTTATAGTATTCTTCTTCGCTGACCGCATGCGGGATGACCGACAATCGTTTTGCCAGACCTTCGCGGGCCTGACGGCGCAGCTCTTCGACCTCGTCGTCGGCGAATTTCGGCAGGATCGGGTCGCGCCGATATGTCTGAAACGCGCACCGCCGCGCAATTTCAACCGTGTTTTCAATCGCTTCAGGCAGATCCGCAAACAGCGTGATCATCTCTTCCTGGCTTTTGAAATAATGCTGCGGCGTCAGATGGCGGCGCGGCTCCTGCTGGTCGACATAGGCGCCTTCCTTGATGCAGATCAGCGCGTCATGCGCCTCATACAGCTCGGTTTTCGGAAAATAGACATCGTTCGTCGCCACCAACGGAATGCCCATCGCATAGGCCATTTCGACGAACCCGCGTTCCGTCGCACGTTCGCCCACCGTGCACTGTCCACCCTCGCCCGGATGGCGTTGCAGTTCGACATACAAACGATCCTGAAACGCGGTGTGAAACCGTGTCATCAGCGCCTGCGCCTTGGGCGATTGCCCGGCTTGCAGCAACTGACCAACCGGCCCCTCGGCCCCGCCCGTCAAACAGATCAACCCGTCAGAATACTGCTCCAATTCGTCCAGCGTAACCGACGGAAGCGCGCCGAACTTGTCCACATACAGACAGGAATTCAGCTTCATCAGATGTTCATAGCCAGTCTCATTTTGCGCCAGCAAAACCACCGCCGCCGCGTCGCGCGCTTTTTCCCCCGGTGCAGGCGGGTCGAAATCGACGTCAACCTGACAGCCGACAATCGGCTGCACCCCCGCACCTGACATGGTAACGCTGAATTCCAGCGCGGCGAACAGGTTGTTCGTGTCGGTGACCGCCACTGCCGGCATGCCCTTGGCCGCGCACAGCCCGGCCAGTTTCTTGACCGGCACGGCGCCTTCCAACAGGGAATATTCGGTGTGGGTGCGAAGGTGGATGAATCGGATCTGGCTGCTCATGACGGACAGCTTACCGGGGTCACCGGATCGGCGAAAGGGGCAGCAGACCACCGGTTTAAAAAGATTAATTATCACCGATTTTCGGGGTTAAAGACGTTAACAATCGGGGTTTTGACGGGTTTAACATTGTTAACAGGTGCCCGCTGGCGCAGGGAGTGCTTGCCATGTGAAGCAAACTCGGCTTTTCTGTCCGTCAGAAAACCAACCCCGCATGTTTTCTACGCCGCATCGAAGACGTGCAGTACGGGGCCACGACAGGGTAAGGCGGCGGGTAATATCATATGGATATCACCTTTCTTCTGAACGGAGAGAGCGTGGAGCTGACCGATGCGGATCCGACCCGTACGGCGCTCGATTTCTTGCGCGAAACCAAAGGCTTGACCGGCACCAAGGAAGGCTGCAACGAAGGTGATTGCGGCGCCTGTACGGTGATGGTGTCCGACCGGGATGGCACGCGCACGCTGAATGCCTGCGTCCTGCTGTTGCCACAGCTGCAAGGCAAGGCGCTGACCACCATCGAAGGCCTGGCCGCCCCCGACGGAACACCCCATCCGGTGCAACAGGCTCTGGTCGACCACCATGGCTCGCAATGCGGGTTTTGCACGCCGGGGATTGCGCTTACCCTTGCGGCGGGGCATCTGAATTTTAACAATGATTACAAGACACTGCTTGCCGGAAATCTGTGCCGATGCACCGGTTATGCCCCAATTCTGAAGGCCGCCGAACACGCCGCATCCGCCCCCGTGCCAGACCACCTGACCCAGCTCCGGGCAGGTCAGGGTCCCGCCGCGCGCGCAGAGGAGGGCCCGGCCCTGCCGGGCTCCGCTGATGCGCTCGCACATGCGCTGATGGACCGCCCTCATGCGACCTTGGTGGCCGGGGCAACCGATGTGGGGCTGTGGTTGACAAAACAACTCCGCACCCTTCCTGACGTCATTTTCATGAATAATGTCAAAGATCTGCAAGGAATTGACATCACCGATGCCAACATCCATGTGGGCGCTGGCGTCAGCATTGAACGCCTGCGTCTTGCGCTTGCGCCGCATTTTCCGTCCTTCGCCGAGATGCTGCGCCGGTTCGCGTCAACCCAGGTGCGCAATGCCGCCACCATCGGTGGCAACATCGCCAATGGTTCTCCCATCGGCGACACGCCCCCACCTCTGATTGCCCTTGGAGCCACCCTTCACCTGCGGCGCGGCGACCACCGCCGCACCCTACCCGTTCAGAGTTTCTTTATCGACTATGGCAAGCAGGACCGTCAGGCCGGTGAGTTCATCGAGGCCGTGACCATCCCGCGAGACCACAATAATTTGCGGGTCTACAAGCTGTCGAAAAGGTTCGATCAGGATATCTCCGCCGTCCTTGGGGCCTTTAATATCATGATAAATGACGGAAAAGTGCAATCTGCGCGGATTGCGTTCGGCGGTATGGCCGCCACGCCAAAGCGGGCGCTCCATGTCGAAAACGCGTTGCTTAACCAACCATGGACACGGGAAACTGTGCTGGCCGCACTGCCCGCCTTCGCCCAGGATTTCACCCCAATGACAGATATGCGCGCCAGCGCCGATTACCGGCTTGTCGCCGCGCAAAACATGCTGACCCGCGCCTATTTGGACGACCAAGGTGTCGCTACCTCGGTGCAGGCGGTGATGCCATGACCCAGCGCCGCTCCCTGCCCCACGATGCCGCCCCTTTGCACGTCACAGGCGCCGCGCGTTATGTCGATGACATCCCGACTCCGGCAACCTGCCTGCACATCGCCTTTGGCCTCAGCCCATCAGCGCGAGGTGTGATCACGCGCCTGGATCTGTCCGCCGTACGCCAGGCCCCCGGCGTGGTTCAGGTCATCACAGCCGCCGATCTTCCGTTTTCAAATGACGTTTCCCCGTCCATCCACGACGAACCCCTATTGGCGCAGGGCGAGGTATTCTACCACGGCCAGCCCATTTTCGCGGTTGTTGCAACCACCCATCTGGCCGCGCGAAAAGCCGCACGGCTGGCCGATGTCGACATTGATAACCGCGACGCAATCCTGACCATCGACCAGGCCCTGAAGGCCAATAGCCGCTTTGAAGACGGGCCCGTGGTCTGGTCCCAGGGGGATGCTGACGCCGCCATTTCGACAGCTGCCCACGTCATCGANGGCGCNTTCGAAATGGGCGGTCAGGAGCACTTCTATCTTGAAGGACAGGCCGCCTTGGCCCTGCCTCAGGAAGATGGCGACATGCTGGTCCACAGCTCGACCCAGCACCCGACCGAAATCCAGCACAAGGTGGCCGAAGCCATCGGCCTGCCCATGCATGCCGTGCGCGTGGAAATCCGACGTATGGGCGGCGGGTTTGGCGGAAAAGAAAGCCAGGGCAACGCCTTGGCCGTTATCTGTGCCATCGCCGCGCGCGCCACCGGGTGCCCCTGCAAGATGCGATATGATCGCGATGATGACATGATAATCACCGGCAAACGGCATGATTTTCGCATCAAATACCGGGTTGGCCTGGACGATCAGGGCCATATCCAAGGTATCAATTTTACCCATTTCGCCCGGTGTGGCTGGGCGCAGGATCTATCCCTGCCGGTGGCGGACCGCGCCATGCTGCATGCCGACAATGCCTATCACCTGCCGAATGTGCGGATCGAAAGCCACCGCTTGAAAACCAACACGGCCAGCGCCACCGCCTTTCGTGGGTTTGGCGGCCCCCAAGGCATGTTGGGGATCGAACGGGTGATGGACCATGTCGCCCACGCCCTGTCCATGGACCCGACCGAACTGCGTCGCCGCAACTTTTATCGGAATGGACAACAGACGCCCTATGGTCAGACCATCGAAGATTTCGAGCTGCAAGACATGGTGGCAGAACTTCTGAAACGCTCTGACTATGAGAACCGCAGGGCGGCGGTGGACGCCTGGAACGCTACGAATGACGTCTTGAAAAAGGGCCTGGCCCTATCTCCGGTCAAGTTCGGCATCAGCTTTACCCTGACCCACTTGAATCAGGCGGGGGCGCTTGTGCATGTCTATCAGGATGGTTCGGTCATGGTGAACCATGGCGGGACCGAAATGGGCCAGGGCCTGTTCCAGAAGGTCGCACAGGTGGCCGCAAACGTCTTCGGTGTGGGCATGGACAGTATCAAGATCACCGCGACGGATACGGCAAAAGTGCCCAACACCTCGGCGACCGCGGCGTCGTCTGGATCGGACCTGAATGGCATGGCCGTCAAACTTGCCTGTGACACGATCAAAGGCCGTATTGTTCGTTTTCTGTCAGAAACCAGCGGGGTTTCAGCGGGTGATATCCGGTTTGAGGATGGAAATGTGCAAGTGGGGAGCAAGGCCCTTNCCTTCGCAGAAGTCGCACAAATCGCGTATCAGGCCCGCGTCAGCCTGTCGGCGACNGGGTTTTACAAAACGCCCAANCTCGCCTGGGATCGGGTCAAGGGTCAGGGGCGTCCGTTTTTCTATTTTGCCTATGGCGTGGCCGCAACCGAAGTGGTGATCGACACGCTGACCGGCGAAAACCGTATCCTGCGGGCCGACGTCCTGCATGACGCGGGCGCCAGCCTGAACCCGGCGCTGGACATTGGTCAGATCGAAGGGGGCTATGTGCAAGGCGCCGGGTGGCTGACCACCGAGGAACTGGTCTGGGACGACCAGGGGCGCCTGCGCAGCCACGCGCCATCGACCTATAAAATCCCGACGGCCAGCGACGCGCCCGANGTGTTCAANGTGGCGCTGTGGGATGGTGAAAACCGCGAGGACACGATTTATCGTTCAAAAGCTGTGGGCGAGCCNCCCTTTATGCTGGGAATCAGCGCCTTTTTGGCCCTGTCCGATGCGGTCGCGGCCTGCGGCGTGGGATACCCGGACCTGGACGCGCCCGCCACGCCCGAACGCATCCTGATGGCGGCAAACCGGGTCCGTGTGACATGAGTTTCGATCTGCAATCCGTCCGCGACGCCGTGGCCAGACATGGGCGAGTTGCCCGGGTGGTTGTGGCCGACGTGGCGGGCTCAACCCCACGCGAGGTTGGGGCCGCGATGCTGGTCTGGCCCGGTGGGCAGTCCGGCACCATTGGGGGTGGGGAGCTGGAATTTCGCGCCGCGTCCCGGGCCTTGGATGGGCCATTTCTGGACCGCATCCCTTTGGGGCCAAGCCTGGGCCAATGCTGCGGCGGGGCGGTGACGCTGCTGTGCGAGATCTTTGACGCAAAATCAGTCAACCGCCTGGGGGACCAACATATTTTTGCCCGTCCACTGGGGACATCTGACATGCCCTTGGCCGTAAAACGATGTCTTCAACAGGCACGAGACCGTGGCAGCCTGCCCGCGCCTCAAACCCTGCAAGGCTGGTTTCTGGAACCCATCACGGCGCCGAAAGTACCGCTTTGGATTTATGGGGCGGGCCATGTGGGGCGGGCGCTGGTGAATGTGATCACACCGCTGGACCAACATGTGATCACATGGGTGGATACAGGGCCGGATCGGTTTCCCGAGACCGTCCCTGCGGGGGTTATCGCCCTACCCACCCCGCATCCCGATCGCGCCGTAGCTCTGGCGCCTGATACCGCGCAGCACTTGGTCCTGACCTATAGTCATGCACTGGATCTGGCCCTGTGCCAGGCGATTCTTTCGCGCCCGTTTGGGGGCGCCGGATTGATCGGGTCCGCTACGAAATGGGCCCGATTTCAACGCCGCCTGGCCGCATCAGGCCACACATCTGCCCAAATAAGTCGCATTGCTTGTCCAATAGGCGTTCCGACACTGGGGAAAGCGCCCCAAGCCATTGCGGTGGGCGTCGCCGCCACGTTACTGAAGGGCGCGGCGGAAACAAAAACCAACAGGGGTACGCCACTTGACGGGGAACAGTTTGACAGCGGAACCGGGCATGGCAGACGCTCTGCTGACGCTTGACGGGCTACGCAAAGCCTATCCGGGAGTTGTGGCGAATGACGATGTGTCCTTCACCATCAAACCCGGTGAAGTGCATGCTTTGCTTGGTGAAAACGGCGCGGGGAAATCCACGCTGGTCAAGATGATCTATGGGCTGGTCAAGCCGGATCAGGGGGCCATGGTGCTGAATGGGGTGCCTTTCACCCCCGCCAACCCAGCCGCCGCGCGTGCCGCCGGTGTCGCCATGGTGTTCCAACATTTCAGCCTGTTTGACGCGCTGAATGTGGCGGAAAACATTGCCCTGGGCATGGACAACCCGCCCCACCCGCGCGAACTGTCGCAGCGCATTCGCGACGTTTCTAACGCCTATGGCCTGCCGCTGGACCCGGACCGTACGGTCGGTGATCTGTCCGCCGGGGAACGCCAGCGGGTCGAAATCATTCGCTGCCTGTTGCAGGATCCCAAGCTGTTGATCATGGACGAACCCACGTCTGTTCTGACCCCGCAAGAGGTCGAAATCCTGTTCACAACACTGCGCAAACTGACCGCCGAAGGCACGGCAATTCTGTATATTTCCCATAAACTTGAGGAAATTCGCGCCCTGTGTGAACATGCGACGATCCTGCGGTTGGGCCAGGTGGTCGACACCTGCGACCCGCGCGAAAAATCGGCGCGGGAATTGGCCGAAATGATGGTGGGCAGCACGTTGCACGTACCATCGCGCGCAGAAGTCGCACCCGGCGAGGTGATCCTGTCCGTTGACGGGCTGAGCCTGAAATCCGCCACGGAATTTGGCACCAACCTGCATGATATCCACCTGGAGGTCCGCGCGGGCGAAGTGCTGGGCATCGGCGGGGTCGCGGGCAACGGCCAGGACGAATTGCTGGGCGCGCTGTCGGGCGAGGCCTTGGCGCCGGGCGCAATCACGCTGAAGGGCGAAGAGATCGGCCATCTGGGCCCCAACCCCCGCCGCAGCAGGGGGCTTTTGACAGCGCCCGAAGAACGGCTGGGCCACGCTGCCGCACCTGATATGTCTTTGACGGAAAACGCTTTATTGACCGGCTCGGTGCGCAAGCATCTGACCGAGAAGGGTTTTTTGAAATGGGGCGCGGCCGAGGCCTTTGCGCTGCGCATTATCGAAGCGTTTGACGTGCGGACACCCGGGCCCGACAACGCGGCGCGGTCTCTGTCGGGCGGCAACTTGCAGAAATTCGTCATCGGGCGGGAAATTCTGCAAAACCCCGACGTGTTGGCGGTGAACCAACCGACCTGGGGCGTGGACGCCAGCGCGGCGGCCGACATTCGTCAGGCCTTGTTGGATCTGGCCCATCACGGCGCAGCAGTGATCGTCATCAGCCAGGATCTGGACGAATTGATGGAGGTCGCAGACCGGTTCACGGCGCTGAACGAGGGGCGCCTGGCGGACCCGGTGCCGACCCGCGGGCTGACAGTAGAGGACATCGGATTAATGATGGGCGGCATTTCAGGTGACATGACAGATGACACAGCGGAGGGCGCAGCATGATCCGATTGGAAAAACGCCCCTCGCCGTCGCGGTTCTGGGCCACGGCAACGCCAATTCTGGCGGTGATTGCAACAATGATCGCGGGCGGCATCATGTTTGCGCTGCTGGGCAAAGACCCGCTTGAGGCGATCCGCACCATATTTTGGGACCCCTTGTTTCACGAAACTTTCGGCCCCTATTCGCGCCCGCAGCTGTTGGTAAAAGCAGGCCCCTTGATCCTGATCGCTATCGGGTTGAGCCTGGGCTTTCGCGCCGGGATCTGGAACATCGGCGCCGAAGGCCAGTACATCGTCGGCGCGATCTGTGGCGCGGGTGTGGGTCTGGCGTTCTATCCGACTGACAGCGTGCTGCTGTTCCCCGCCATGGTGATGGCTGGCGCGTTGGGCGGTTGGGCCTGGGCCATGATCCCGGGGCTGTTGAAGGTGAAATTCGGCACCAATGAAATCCTGGTCAGCCTGATGCTGGTCTATGTGGCGGAAAGCATGTTGGCGTCCGCCAGTCAGGGATTGCTGCGCAACCCCGAAGGCATGGGGTTCCCGGGCAGCCGCAATTTCAAGGAATTNCCNGCCGGTCACAACGCCGAAATCTTCACCAATTCCGGTATGCATTGGGGCGTGGTCGCGGCCTTTATCGCCGTCATTTTCGCCTATGTTCTGTTGACCCGTCACATGCTGGGCTTTCAGGTGCGTCTGACCGGAGAGGCCCCCCGCGCCGCCAAATTCGCAGGTGTAAAGCCCGCCCGGCTGATCCTGTTCAGCCTGGGCGTTTCCGGTGCGCTGGCGGGCATGGCGGGCATGTTCGAGGTCACCGGCCCCGCCGGTCAGGTCAGCATTGACTTCAACTCGGGCTATGGGTTCACGGCGATCATCGTCGCGTTTCTGGGCCGCCTGAACCCAATCGGCATTCTGCTGGCCGGGCTGCTGATGGCATTGACCTATATTGGCGGCGAACTGGCACAACTGATGCTGGGCCTACCCGGTGCAGCGATCCAGATGTTTCAGGGCATGTTGCTGTTCTTCCTGCTGGCGATGGACGTCTTGTCGAATTACCGCGTCCGCTGGCTGCGCAAAGAGGTGACGTCATGAACCTGGACCAGATCAACCCGATCCTGCTGATTGCGTCCTTGATGGTGGCGGCCACGCCGATCCTGTTGGCGGCCATTGGCGAAACGGTGGTGGAAAAAGCAGGCGTTCTGAACCTGGGTGTCGAAGGCATGATGATCACCGGCGCTGTCGTAGGATTTGCCATTGGCGTGAATTCGGGCAGCCCCGCGTTGGGCTTTGTCGGTGCGGCGATTGCAGGCGCGGCACTGTCGATGCTGTTTGGCGTGCTGGTGTTGTATCTGCTGTCCAATCAGGTCGCCACGGGCCTGGGCCTGACCCTGTTCGGGCTGGGCCTGTCGGCGCTGATCGGCAAGCCCTATGAGGGCATGAAGGTGCCGACCTTGGCGAAATGGGACATTCCGCTGCTGTCCGATATTCCCGTGCTGGGGCCGATCCTGTTCCAGCATGACCCCATGGTGTACGTCAGCATCGGGTTGATTGTGGCCGTCTGGTACGTGCTGAAATCCACCCGCGCCGGGCTGATCCTGCGCGCGGTGGGGGAAAACCACGATGCGGCCCACGCGCTGGGATACAAGGTCATCCGCGTGCGCCTGATGGCGATTGCCTTTGGTGGGGCCTGTGCCGGCCTGGGCGGGGCCTACATCAGCCTGGTGCGCGTCCCCCAATGGGTCGAAGGCATGACAGCCGGGGCCGGTTGGATTGCTCTGGCCATCGTCGTATTCGCCAGCTGGCGGCCCTGGCGGGTGCTGCTGGGTGCCTATCTGTTTGGCGGCATCACCGTGTTGCAGCTGAACCTGCAAGCGGCGGGGGTGGCCATTCCGGTCGAATACCTGTCGATGTCGCCCTATGTCATCACAATTCTGGTGTTGGTCCTGATCTCAACCCGTGGCAAACACGGCGCGCCGGGGTCTCTTGGCCGCATTTTCCATGCGTCGCACTAGAGGGCCCTGCGCGTGACACGACACGAGATCATCGAAATCCTGGATGGATACCACCCGCGCGTCGGCAATCGCGTGGCACTGGCCCTGTCCGGGCTGATCATTCTGTCGGCCATCGCGATTGCGGTGGAAACCGTGCCGGGCCTGCCTGAACCTTTGCACAGTGGGTTGTGGACGTTCGAATTGATCCTGCTGGGTGTCTTCACGTTGGAATACCTNTTGCGGCTGGCCTGTTCACCGCGCCCGCTGAAATATGCNGTCAGTTTCTGGGGATTGGTTGATCTGATGACCATCCTGCCCGCCATCGCCTTGCTGACCCCACAATGGCAGGTGGTGCGCGCCTTCCGCCTGATCCGCCTGGTGCGCCTGTTGAAACTGTTCCGCACAAGCCGCGCATTGACGCGTCTGGTCTATGCCTTTCACGAGGTGAAAGGCGAGCTGATGATCTTTGGCGTCACCACCGGGCTGATGCTCTATGTCGCCAGTGTCGGTATCTATATTTTCGAACATGACGCCCAGCCCGAGGCCTTTTCTTCGATCCCGATGAGCCTGTGGTGGGCGGTCGCCAGCTTTACCACCGTGGGATATGGTGATCTGGTGCCGATCACGGCGGGGGGGCGAATCTTTACCACCTTCGTTCTGTTCCTGGGGCTGGGCATCATCGCCGTGCCCTCGGCCATCGTTACCACCGCGCTGCTGGACGCAGAAAGCCACATGCGCGACGACAAATCAAAACCTGCTGAAACCATTAAGGGAGATTAATATGCGTTCAGTGAAAACACTTCTGGCCACTGCGGCCTTGGCCGTGGGCTTTGCGGGGGCTGCCGCCGCCGAAGACCCGACCAAAGTCGGCTTTATCTTTGTAGGCCCCGTCGGTGACGGCGGTTGGACCTATGAACACAACCAGGGCCGCCTGGCCGTCGAAGGCCATTTCGGCGACGCGGTGGAAACCGTGTTTCAGGAAAGCGTACCCGAAGGCGCCGACGCCGAACGCGCCATCACGCAGATGGCGTTGGCCGGGGCTGACCTGATCTTCACCACCTCGTTTGGCTACATGGACCCGACCCTTGCGGTTGCGGCCAAATTCCCGGACGTGAAATTCGAACACGCCACCGGTTACAAACAATCCGACAACGTGTCGGTCTATTCCGCCCGTTTCTATGAAGGTCGTGCGGTTCAGGGCACCATCGCCGGTCACATGACGAAATCCAACATCGTTGGCTATATCGCGTCTTTCCCGATCCCCGAGGTTATCCGGGGTATCAACGCCGCCTATATCCACGCCAAGAAGGTGAACCCGGACGTCCAGTTCAAGATCATCTGGGCCTATACTTGGTTTGACCCGGCAAAAGAAGCCGACGCCGCCAAGGCGTTGATCGAACAGGGCGCCGACGTGATCCTGCAACACACCGATTCCACCGCGCCNCAGGCTGCGGCACAGGAAGCGGGCAACGTGATCACCTTTGGTCAGGCNTCNGANATGGCCGATTATGGCCCGATGCCGCGCGTCAGCTCGATCATCGACAACTGGTCGCCCTANTACATCGCCCGCACCCAGGCGGTGATTGACGGCACCTGGTCCAGCGTTTCGACCTGGGACGGCATTGGCGCTGGCATGGTTGGCATTGGCGACATTTCCGACGCGGTTCCTGCCGAGGTGAAAGCCGAAGCCGAAGCCCTGCGCGACGCACTGGCTGCGGGCGAATACCACGCCTTTACCGGCCCGCTGACCAAGCAGGACGGCAGCGCATGGCTGGCAGATGGCGAGGTCGCCGATGACGGCACGCTGGCTGGCATGAACTTCTATGTCGAAGGCATCGACGGCGAAATCCCGCAGTAAGCTGCACCGGACATGACAATGAAAGGCCCCGCCACGCGGGGCCTTTTTGCCTGCGGCAGGATGACGCGACGGACCCACGCACCCCAGCCGTTAAAGGGTCATATGTTATCTCATGAACCAGGAGGCCCCCTCATGAAACGCGCCCTGACACTTACCTCTGCCATCGTCCTTGCCCTGTCCCTGCCCGCTCTGGCGCAGAACGGTGTGCCCGGCGAACATTTCATCACCAACTGGGATCTGGACGAAAGCGGCGGCGTCACGCTGGAAGAAGCCCGCGAACGGCGCGGCGACATCTTCTATACTTTTGATGCCGATGAAGATGGCATTCTGAACGACGAAGAATACGCCATGTTTGACGAGGCCCGCGAGGCCGACATGCAAAACAACGGCATGGGACGGGGCGTTGGCGGTCAAGGTCAAGGTCAAGGTCAAGGTC
>JGI24724J26744_10001026_pt1 | contig 19518 bp, 15 predicted proteins | sample Cruoilmetagenom7_FD_26744 | JGI IMG/M metagenome (IMG submission 26744) | reverse complement strand
CATTACCGTAGGATATGGTTTGGATATATGGGAAGGCCATTCCAGTAAACATTTTCTGTTGTGCGGAACGGGAAGTAATGGGAAGGGAATCTGTGTCGAAAGTTTGTTTTAATGAGCCCCTTAATGTAAGGCGGTCCCCATATCGAATATTGAATCCGGCCGGAAGCAAAACAGACATATCTCCCTTTACCGTCACTTCCTCTCCGCTAATTTCAATCGATTCGCTTTTGATTACAGCAGATGTTAGATTGTTCGCTCTATAGGGATCTGATTTGACCACACCGGTTATTAATACCGGCGTGTCAGATACATGCCACAGCAGTTTGTCTGGCGATAAAACGGGCAATGTGCTCTGAAAACGCAATCCCCCGATAAAAAAAGCACACAAGATCAATGCAAATGGTATCCGAAAGATGGGGTGTGATAATAGCGGATGATTTCTATTTCTGAAATGGAGGTATTCAAATACGCCTAATGCCAGGCAGATGAGCGCAGCTGATACCCAAAAATAAAAGGGAATTAAAAAAAAATGAAGCTGTAAATATTCCGATTATGATAGCCAGGCAGAACCAGAATAAAGGCATAATAATTACCGATTTTTATTCAACAACTTGGCCGCGGTAAACACCTCGATATGCTTCCGGAAGGAGCGCTGCGATGCGCAGCATCAGCTCATGGGTCCATCTTTTTAGATCCTGCGACCTGCTTCCTCGCTCGAACGGTGGGATGGTGAAGGGTTTACCAAAACGAACAGTTAATTTTGGGCGGCGAAAGTGGGCCAGTTCATTCGGGGCAGTTTCTGTTCCGGTGATGCCCACAGGAACAATTGGAGCGCCTGTTTTAACCGCAAGCATTAATGTGCCGGGTTTACCCGTTTGCAATTGCCCGTTTTTTGAGCGGGAGCCTTCTGGGGCAATTCCAAGTGCAAGCCCTTCACCCAAAGCTTTGGCCGCTCTGCGGATGGCTGTAAAATCAGCAATATCCCGATTGATCCAGATCCCCTCGGCAGTATTGGTGAACCACGCCACGAAAGATTTCTCTTCGTATTTTGTGGTGACTAACGCGGTGATATCTGGCCGTACGGGGTTAACCATCATCAGCGGTGTATCCAGGTGGCTCATATGATTAATTGCCAGGATCACACCACCCTCTTTGGGGATGTTTTCTACGCCAATGAATTTAGTCACTGTTAATGTCTTTACTAGAAATCGAACAATGCCTTGGAGAGTATCTTTTTTCATGTGATTTGATTATATGTCTGAATTAACCCCTGTTTTTATAATTAGTTATCGATCAAAGATATTTAGAGGGATGGTTCATCTGGTCTTGCAAGATCCTGCCGCAAACGTGAGTTTATCTTTAATGTAATCGCGATAACACTGACGAATACAATTATTATAACGATCAAAGAAATGAAACTGCTGGCGCCAGAAAGTTCCATCCCTGGTTTATTAAAAAATGAGGAAGAAAAACCATAAAGCAGGGACATGGAATTCCACATGCCGTGCAGGATGGTAGCTGTAACAATATATAAGATACCTCTGCCAAATTGCTTCTGGCGCCAACTGCGAGCCAATCCATATCCAACCAGTCCGCTTAATCCGATATGAAGTACACCTGTTGCCGTACGCAGCGCAACAGCGACCAACCAATCTTGACTGCCCATTTGGATCACAATTCCTGCGCTTTCCAATATTGCAAATGCGCCTCCACTGATCAACCCCAATGAAAACCCTTCAAACTCTTCCAGAGGGCGGCTAAGAAGGAGCCAGGTTGACATTGGTTTGAAGATTTCCTCGATAAAAGGAGCGATTACCCCAAGGATCAAAAAAACAGCCGCTGAGATTACGGGCTGTTTCATCATTTCGAACTGGATTTGCTCAAGTTCACCGATTCCACTTTTATTCTGGCTTATATTCTCAAGGATTGAATGGAGTTGGCCGATCAAATTTGGCTGAAATCCTAACCTTATCATCACGACAACCGCAGCGATTGCGGTTAGGAGCAGCTCAATACTTATAATGAGTATCGGCGTAACAGTCAGCCCGATTGTGAGAGTGCCCCACTCCCGTAATTTAGTGCTGCGCGGAAGCCCCCTGCGTGAAAATTCTATCAACCACCATACAGGGATGAATACTGCGGCGGCCGTTAATGGGGCAAGAAGGAATGTTTTATATCCCTCGCGGCTGATGAAAAATCCGACAGTTATTACCAACAACCACAGAAAGAGGAAATAATTCGCTTTCTGAAGGCAAGAATTTTTAGATTGACGGATAGTTTTTTTTAGAAGTTTCTTGATCGAAGTGATCAAAGTGGGCACATTCAGCATGACAATAGAAATCAATAATACACTGGTCGATAAGACAGCCATCTCGTCAGAAGCGGTGAGGCTGGTTTCGGAAAAACCGTACGCACGGATCAAAGTTAGTGCGGCTGCTGTTACTCCAAATAAAATACCCAGCGCACTGAGTAAGAGCAGAAGCACGCTGGGTATATTGAGTTTTTTAGACGCCATTAATTTTCGTGGATAGTTACAGTCAGGATGCGGTCGATCACTGGATCAAATAAGTTGTCTCGCAGTTCTAGCGCATTTACTACATCCATTCCGTCAGTCACTTCACCAAAAATAGTTCTGCCCTCCTGCCCTTCCAGGCCTGTTTTGTTGATAAAAAAGGTGCTTCCGTTAATTCCGGGTCCAAGATAGAGGGTTGTTAGTTTACCAGCATCAGTCATTGAATGATCAGCGTTTAATTCATCCAGATAAGCGTACCCCGGTCCACCGTAACCAGTATCTGAAGGGTCGCCTGTTAAAGCGAATTCGTTGGTAGTGATGAATGGAAGCCCATCATACCAGCCTTCCCGCGCGAGGAAGACAAAACTGCTCACTGCGTATTGTGCGNTGTCTACAAACAGATCAACNATGATGTCNCCTTTTGTGGTGCTGATGGTGGCNGAATAATTTTTGTCTTGTGTAACGGTTGGAGGGCATGCATCGTATTCATTTTCTTGATTTTTGATCAATTGGACGAAGAAGGAAAAAGTATCAAGTCCAGGTCTCTCGTCTTGAGGCCATTCGTACCCATTGATGAACCACGTTGGTGTACCTCCGAAACCAAGGCTCCTCGCGGAATCTGCGGCAGCCTGCACCTTATTAACGATCTCGGTGCTATACATGTCCTTAAAGAATTGAGTTGGTTCTAACTCGAGTTCAATGATATGTTTTTCCAGCCAAGCCTTGAAATTATCTTCTGTGACTGATCCCCAGAACGCATCATCTGGGAGATCGGCATGTTCAGGATTCGCGGGGTTTTTTGTCTTTCGGTCGAACATAAAATTCTTGAATACATTGAACTTACCCTGTTTCTCGGCTGCCTCTATTGCTTGCGCGCCTAAAATGGATTTATCCTGAAATAGAAAGTGTCGGAAAACCAACCGTACATCATCAGGATACTTTTCCTGGATTGCGGTTAGCAATAGTTCGAAACTGGCGCAGGCAGGACACGTCAGTTGGCTATATTCAATGAAGGTCACTACTGCATCATCTGGTCCAACTACCAGATCATCTTCCGTAACAGGGGGAAGCCCTGGAAATGGCGTGCCTAACGATTGATCCATTAAACTAAACGGTTTGCATGGTTCGTCAGCATTGGTAAAGAAAATTTCCTCGGAAGCGGGTTCTTCATTGGCTGGATCAACGATCTCCTCTTCTTCGACTAAAGCGGTTGCGGCAGGTTCTGGATCTTGAGATGGTTCTTCGGTGTTGCCGCACGCAGTTAACAGCATAGCCGCAATAATAAGGATTGGGAACAGCTTTTTTTTCATGTTTGTATACCTCTTTCTTCTATGTAATATTATTAGGATAATTTAGATAAATATAGTAATAATGATGATTTAATTTTTGATTGTACCACAGCAGGTTTTTGATTGGCATCTATGATGATCCACCTGTTGGGTTCTTCGCTTGCCATTTCCAAATATCCTTGGCGGACGCGCTTGTGGTACTGCAGTTGATATGCGTCCATACGGTTCCATTCCCCCCCTCCTTTTTTCCGGCGCCGCAGCCCAATTTCCGGTTCCAGGTCAAATAGGAAAGTAATATCTGGCGTTAAACCGCCCGTAGCAAAAGCAAGCACTTTCTTGATTAAACCAATGTCATTTTCATGGCCATATCCTTGATATGCCAATGTGGAATCAGCGTATCGGTCAAGCAGGACAATCTCTCCCGTATCCAGGTGCGGCTGGATGATCTCTTCTACCAATTGTGCGCGAGCTGCGCAAAAAAGCAATGTTTCTGTACGTGGCAGCATACTTGTGTTATTCATCTTCATTAATATTTCACGCACCTGGTCACCAATGCTGGTGCCGCCTGGTTCCCGGGCAAGATATACATCAAAACCTTCTTCCTGGAGAAATTCAGCAGTTGGTTTCATCTGCAGTGTTTTTCCGCTGCCGTCTGGTCCTTCAAAGGTGATGAACATCTGTTACTCCTGGAATACCCTGACGTGCCGGTTGGGTTCCTTTCCGTAAGAATGGGAGACAAGTTCTGCTTGTCGAATTAATTCATGCTGCAGCCGGCGGACGCGTGCAGAGGCAGATGGCAGGTCAACCCAGTTTTGGCCGTTGCGGACTGCTTCAATTGCGCTAAGAGCTTGTTGATTGATCTGCTCTAGATCAAGTTGTTTCCCGGTTACTTCTGTAAGGTTGAATAACTCAATCAGCACTTGTTCTATTTGAGAATTTGAATTTGAACGCAGTACAAATACAGGCAAACCCAACTCTTCAGCATCGAGGACAGGTTTCTGCTTGTTACGATAATATGATTTTAATGTGATTAGCACATCGGCTTGATCCAAGCTTCGAACGATGTTTGCGGGCACTCCCAATCGTTTTGCTGATTGCTGCAAGCGATTTCGTGCGACTCCATATGGAAAAATGGATACCTTTTTAAGGGAAACAGGAGATGAAACGAGATTTTTGGAACTTGAAAGTTTTTTATTATTTTGATAGTTGGGTTTTTCTTTTTTACCAATCGAACCATTTTGGGAGGATCGCTTCAAACCTTGAGAGGTGGCTCGTTGTTTAGAACTGCGGGGTTTCTGTTTCTGAATATGTATCCGGCCTTTTTCATCTCTATGCCGGATCTCTGGTTCAAGCGCGAATCCTCTCAGCATTGAATCCACTGCGGTAGCGACATCCTGATGAATAACCAGTTGGTCACGTTGCTGAATTTCGATAAGGATATCGAAAGTGGGTGGTGCGCGGCGCTCTAAAACAGTTTTCTGTGTCCCCCGTCGGCGCGCTTCCTCGTCTGACAGGGTGACAGATTCTATCCCGCCAATTAGGTCAGATAACGTTGGATTGAGAAGAAGATTTTCCAGTGTTCGCCCATGGGCGGTTGCAACCAATTGAACTCCGCGCTCAGCAATTGTACGCGCAGCAGCGGCTTCTAGTTCGCGTCCGATCTCATCAATAATGATCACTTCTGGATTGTGATTCTCAACCGCTTCTATCATTACTTCATGCTGTAAGGATGGTTGTGACACTTGCATACGCCTGGCGCGCCCTACTGCTGGGTGCGGGACATCTCCATCGCCCCCAATCTCATTGGATGTATCCACTATTACCACTCGTGTCTTTTCTGCCAGTATACGTGCAGCTTCCCGCAGCATGGTGGTTTTCCCTATGCCTGGGCGTCCCAATAATAAAATACTTTTTCCAGACATAACGAGATCTTCAATGATATCTATGGTTCCATAAACCGCACGACCAATCCTGCAGGTTAATCCAATAACTGCCCTGTGTTTATTGCGCATAGCAGAGATGCGGTGCAGTGTTCGTTCTATACCCGCTCGATTATCGGCATCAAATTCACCAACGAGAGACACGATCTCGTCAACTTCAGCCTGCGTCGCTTCATGATTTGCAATGGTCATCTCGTGGTCAATAAAACGAGCTATTGGCTCTCGTCCAAGATCAACAACGATCTCAAGAAGGTTGTCGGCGTTGTTTGCGAATTTAATCGACTCAGCATACTCTTTGGGTAGAACCGCCAATAAGCTGGGAAGATCATCGGTTATACGATGCTGTGTCATGCTTCTATTAACCCTTTTAACTCTATCTTTCTCATTTGGATGTTCAATTATATATTATCTTCACCGTCGTTTGTTTTTATGATTGGGGTTATGACATCAGTCCGGCGATTAATCCTTGAATGAACAAAGTTTGAAGCAGGAAGGATTTTATGCACGGCTAAGTGCTTTACCATTATTTCGTGACGCGGTTGAATCACCATAATTTGATTGGCCAAGGTAGTTTCAATCCACCGTTGGCTGGAAATTTCCACCAGGTAATGAACAGGTATGTGGTTGAAAAATTTACTAACGAGAACACTTATTGCTGATTTTAGTAAAGGCAGCTTGGGTTCAATTATTGGTGTAATCATTATTTTATTGGGAGAGGTCACCACATAGGCGTAACCGCACACCGTTCCCTTGTAAAACAGAATATAAGCAGGGGGTTTCTTGGTGGCTGGTGGTGAAATATATTTTTCATTAGGGGAAAGTAATCTATTCTGAAGCAGGTTGATTGAAAGTAAATCAGAGGATTTTGCTTTTCTCCATTCAAATTCTTGTGCGCCGTCAGCTAGAAAATTAGTTCTATACTGCCAAATCTTCTGCCAAGTTAAAGGTGAGTATCCAGCGTTGGATAGCACTTCATAGGCATACCCGCTATTATTTGCGGTTCCTGCGAGGAAGTGTAAACCACGTAATCCAGCCTCTATGGCAAGGTTGTCCAGAATATCGCCAAACAATGTTTTCTCTTTATTGGACTGGTCAAATATCCACAAGATTCGTCCATATGTATGTTCGATTTCTACCTGTCCAATTGCAATCGCGTGGATGGGATTTGTTCGAATGGCTCGTGTATATAAATTAATGGGAAACATCAAACACTCTAGTCCTATGTTGCTTGGAATACATTGAAATCCGCGCATGAGTAAAATTTCTGTGTTTAGCCATAGAACTTTTTTACGATGGCGGTACAATGTCACGATGTCATATAAAGAGATCGCCGAATTATTTATCGTATCATCTCCAAGAAATAACGGTGGAATCTGTCGTCAGGCGTTAGCTCCGGGTGGAATGAAGTGGCCAGCCATTTTCCTTGCCTGGCAGCAACTATTTGCCCATCTGGCAGTTCCGCAAGCGATTCTGCTTCTCCAGTTACACTTTTAATAAGTGGAGCGCGGATGAATATGGCATGAAACGGGGGATTATTTTTTGAAACCTCCGCCAGGGCCGGTATTTCCAAATCTATTTCAAAGCTATCTACTTGACGGCCAAACGCGTTGCGGTCTACCTGGATATCCATGATCTCGAGCAGCGGTTGGGATCGCCTGGCATCTTTTGACAGAAATATGCTCCCCGCGCACGTACCCCAAACCGTGTGATTCGCAGCAAAAGAACGCAGAGGATCCATCAGCCCAAAATCGACAGCTAATTTTCCGATCGTAGTTGATTCTCCGCCAGGAATAATTAGCCCATCCAGCCCGTTCAGGTCACCCGGGAGGCGTACCTGTGACGAGGTGACAGCTAGGCTTTCCAGGATCTTTTGATGTTCCAGGAAATCACCTTGCAGGGCTAATACGCCGATTTTCACGGTTTACCAACCGCGGTTAGCGATCAATTCTTCGTCTGGAATATTTCCGATTTGGCGTCCTACCATTGGTTCACCGAGATTNCGGCTGATTTCAGCCAAGATTTTTGGATTATCAAAATGAGTAACGGCTTTAACGATCGCGTCAGCTCGTTTGGCTGGATCACCGGATTTAAAGATACCGGAACCAACAAAAACACCATCTACGCCTAATTGCATCATTAATGCGGCGTCCGCTGGAGTGGCAATGCCGCCTGCGGCGAAATTTACTACTGGGACTCGACCGAGTTCCTTTGTTTCCATAACAAGCGAGTATGGCGCTCCGATTTCTTTGGCAAACGCCATTATCTCTTCTTCTGGAAGGGTCATAAGATGTCGAATGTCTCCAAANAGGCGCCGTGCGTGGCGAACTGCTTCAACCACATCCCCGGTGCCCGCTTCACCTTTTGTNCGGATCATCGCGGCTCCCTCGCCAATNCTGCGGAGCGCTTCTCCTAAATTCCTGGCTCCACAGATGAAAGGAACTTTGAATAAATGCTTGTTTATATGGTGCTCNTCATCTGCGGGTGTTAATACTTCAGATTCATCCACATAATCAACNCCTAGCGACTCCAGGATTTGAGCTTCAACAAAATGCCCGATTCGNGCTTTTGCCATGACCGGGATAGTTACAGTGTCCATAATCTTCAAGATTAGNTCGGGGGCGCTCATGCGGGCGACACCGCCATCCGCGCGGATGTCAGCTGGTACACGTTCAAGCGCCATTACAGCGGAAGCGCCAGCGTCTTCTGCGATTCGAGCATGCTCGGGCGTGACCACATCCATGATAACGCCGCCCTTCAACATTTGGGCTAATCCTTTTTTTACAGCAAAGGTGCCAGTTTCAGCAGTCATTAATATGCCTCCAAGATTGATATTAAACCAATTTTACCACGCAGGCGTTCACATATATTATCTAGCGTTGTTATAAAAACAAAAAACATTGTTTCACGTGAAACAATTATTAATGTGGATAACCGAGAAGATTCTCTCTGAAATAATGAGGCTGTGTTGATAAAACGTGATGAAAACAAAAAAAACGAGTTGCCTCGTTGTTATGCGGTAAATGTGTGATAGGAAGTAGATTTATGGGNGTAATTAATTTATTGATTAGCGATAAGGTATCCAATCGCGGTGCTGTGTTCTTCGTTCATTATCAGCCTGAGAGAATGGTTTTTGCGGTATTTATTAACTTCGATTACTCTCAGCCGCTCTTTTAGAATATCATCAGCTGGGATCAAATCTGCCAGGGCGTTTGGAGAGTGATGGAAGAAGGCTGGCTGAAAAATACTTTGGGGGTCATCCAGGATGATCGCAAGCGGATAAATTTGAGCTTCAAGAAGATCTTGAAAAAAGTGAGTGCCTAAAGAGGGTTCCGGGGCAGAGCCTATATTTTTTCCGGAAAGTTCGATCAGCGCACGAGTGTTATAGATATCGCTGTAACTAATGGGGATACCCAGGTCGGCGTTAGTGCTTCCCCACCTGCCAGGACCGATAAAGATTGAAGTTTTTCCTTTAAGCGCTTTGTTAACCTTTCCGATCGTACGTGCCAATTCAAATCTCTCGTTCATTTGCAGCTTGAAATATTCGGTTGGCGGAACGAATAAGACGTAGTTGATGTCGTTGATTACCCCTTGTGGAATCATGAAGCGTGTCTGCAGAATGACGTCTCTTTCAGGTAAATGGCCTGGGATTTGCGTTTCTTTGCCTTTTACTAAGTGGCTCTGCGGGCGGCACTGAAGGAAAGTGAAATGTAGATCTGGTTTACTTTTGTTGTCTACTTTGATATCCAGGGTGAATTCAAGATCGACGGGATATTCATAGGAATCCTCTAATATCCGCAAAAAATGGCGCATCCTTTCGGCAAAAGGTGTTCTGCGCAGGAGATCTTCAAAGGTTAGTACCAATTTGTCCTTATCCTTTTCCATCAACCGCGATCGTAGCGATGAAAAATACCCTTCATCGCTGATCTGGGCAATATAGCGCAGCGAAGGATAATCCGCATCTAGAACATCATGGATTGGTGTGGTTTTGAAAATGTTTTCATCCATGTCAAGCAAATCCACAAATTTTTGGGAGCAGCGTTCCATTGTGCGTTGGTCGGGTGTAGGGCGCAGTAAAGGATGGCTTAATGCAATCAAGCGGGGGTAATCATTCCCTACTCGGTCCACTGCGCGCGTTCCTAACCCCCAAACAAGGCGTACGAATCCGTCTTCGCGCCGAATTTGTGGTGCCCAGCGGTACAGGTTTCGGCTGAACGCGACCCCTGAAGCATCTGGAAGAAAGTATTTCTTAAATGAGTTTCCCTCAACAACCATAATGAGAATAGCCATTCGCTCATCGTAATCCTGAAGCCCTTTATTCCTTCGGTAAAGAAGTGCGTCGGGATTGAGTGTTGAGGCGTATACTTTCGCGATTGCATTGGTAAAGGCTGAAAGATTTTCTGTCTCATCTCCCTGGTTGGGTAAGAAATAACTCTCGTATTTGCCAGCGAAAGAGGTTCCAAAATTATCTTCTAATAAACTGGATGACCGCACGATCAGCGGTTTTTCTCCGGCCTGCTCTAAAATATCTTGCAGTTTTTCAATAATGTCAGAGGGGAATTGGCTGCTGGTAAATTCTTCGACTATGTGTGGATAATCTGCCCGCATCCTGTCTTCAGTTTTGTATTTTTGGTCATTCCATTTTTCCAGATCGTTCATTGCGAAGAAAGAATACATTTCGTTCGAGCCGATGAAATAATATTCTGGTTTGTTGATGCATGATTGAAGTTCTTCTGGTAATTCATCGATCAGGATCCGGTGTGCTAACAGCATTCCCGCTGCTTTTCCGCCGATGCGGCCGGCACCAATCTTTCTTGATCTAATTTCAGCCAGGTCTGGTATAGTAAACCAACGCTTGGCGATATTGACATATGGCAATTGGTCGCTGATTATTGTGCGGATTAGCACAACGCGGGACTCTTCCAGGTGATGCTCATATTGAGTGCGTTCTTCTGGCGGTAACCTGAGAATTAACCAGGCATGTTCAAAAATCAATTCCTGCGGAGCTTGTTCTGGATTAAATGTAAGCGCTGGGTCAGTTTGCTCAACCCCTCGCTCATTTAATATATTAGTGATAATTAGCTGAAAGAGATCAAAAGATAAATGCTGGCTAAAAATTAAATCGGTTAACTGATCACGGATGCGTGTGTGTCTTTCCTCCCATATTTCCGCTGGTTCTTCCCCTACAGGGTTTATTAAACCTTCTCGTTCCTGGGATAGAATTGCCTGCTTGCGTACCCGAGCTTCAAAATCTTGTTTTTGGATGACACCGCGGTTATAGAGTTCTCGGCGCATATGTTTGCGCATACGGCCAGCTAATATCGGGTACTGGCCTAAGGCTAGCGTAATGCTCATTAAACGGTCGGTTGAGTTAGAGAATGACTGCATTGGTTATTTATATTACATTTACGATTGTATTATCTAAATTACCAAAAAAATATTTTTAATGCTAATCCAGCCTAAGTTTGCACAACGTCGAAAAAGACCGCAATATACGTACGTAAAAAACATATCCTTATTTACCCGAGATGCATAGGCATAATTACATGGCGAAAATTATCATTACCCACTGGTGAGAGTAGACCAGGTGTGTTATTAGCATTGGTTTCTAATATTGTGTTTGGGGTGCCGATAACTTCCAGCACTTCACTCAAGTAGCGAACATTAAAGGCAATCAGCAGTTCTGGTCCTTCGATATTCGCATCTACAACTACTTCTCCTGACCCCATTTCTTCTGATTGGGTNCTGAATTCGACCGTGCCGGGTGCTCCATCCTGCGGTTGAAAATTAAGGCGGATTACATTATTCCCTTCGCGGGCTATGATCTCTGCTTGTCGNCAGGCTTTTAAAAACTCATTTGTTGAAATTACGGTACGAGTTTTAAAACTACGCGGGATAATGGCACGGTAATCCGGGAAATTGCCTTCGATCAATTGGGTTACAAGTTCTGCGTTTTTCATGTGAAAAATAGCTTGTCCTCGATCAGGAGGAACTATCATCGTTACTGTTTCATTACCATCTGTAGCGATCCTGGCAAGTTCACTGAGTGAACGGGCAGGGATGATCACTTTCACAGGATTATCTTGAGGAGCTGATAATTCGGCAGTACGAACGGAAATTCGGAACCCATCTGTGGCGGCTAAGGACAATTTGTTATTGTTGATCTCCATCAATACACCCTGAAGTACCGGGCGTGATTCTTCGCTTGAAGCCGCAAAACTNACTTGGTGAATCATCTCTTTGAAATCCGCTATGTTCAATTCCACACCGCTTGAAAGATCAGGTGAGGGCATAGGAGGAAACTCCTGCGCATCGATTCCTTTGATATCAAAATTAGAAGTTCCACACTGGATGTTGAGGGTTTGTGTGCGCGTATTGAGGGATAAATTTACCTTATCGGCTGGAAGGGTGTTGACAAGATCAAAGAAGATCCGTGCCGGGATTGTTATACTGCCTTCTTCTTCGATATTCGCACCTATCCAACAAGTAATCCCTAATTCCAGGTTTGTAGCAGAAAGGCGTAATCGCCCGTTATCAGTAGCGATCAGAATATTATTTAGCACTGGCAGGGTGCTTCGGGGGGATACTGCTCGAGAGACTATCCCTAATCCATAGGCAAGTTGTGCTTGGGTGATTGTTAGCTTCATCGAAAAAGCCCTCCCGTTTAGAATTTTATCTCAAAGAAAGTATACAATATTTTATAAACTTATCTTATATATTGTAAGCTAAAAAAAGAGCAAAACCGCTTTTGTTTCACTTTTTGGTTTCTATTGGGAAAATCTAATTATATCCACCCTCTGAGCTGCATTGCTTTGACCACTCGGTTTATTGCCACCATGTAAGCGGCATCCCGCATGAAGACCTTTTCTTTTTCAAACATTTCATACACACTCTGGAAAGCAACTGTCATCTTCTCGTCGAGTCGTTGCAAAACCTCATCCCGCGGCCAGTAATAATTCATGTCGTTTTGAACACTCTCAAAATATGACACGATTACACCGCCCGCATTGCATAAGAAATCAGGAATTACAAAAACGCCGCGTTTTTTCAATTGCCCATCTGCTTCTATTGTAGTAGGGCCATTTGCCCCTTCTGCAATGATTCGAACCTTATTTGATATCATTCCGACTGTTTCAGCGTTTATTTGACCTTCAATTGCTGCCGGGATAAGCACATCTACATCTTTCCTGATCCACCCTGTACCCTCTTCAATTTCATACCCAGCAGATTTTGATTTTTCTTTATCTATTGCCCCGTATTGATCGGTGATGGTTTGTAAAAAAACCGGATCAATTCCCTTTATATGGCTTATGGTATAGCTCGTGCGGTCATCACGATCCCAGTATGAAACTGCCATAACCTTCCCTTTTAACATTGTTGTGAAACCAATGGCAGCATATTGGGCGATATTGCCAAAGCCCTGAATAGACGCACTGCACTTGCCGGGGTCGATTTTCATTTTTTTCATCGCTTCACGGATAGCAAAGACTACACCAAACCCTGTTGCTTCAGTTCGNCCGAGTGAGCCCCCGTTACCCACAGGTTTTCCTGTAATTACACCGGGTACATATTCACCGGACAGTTTAGAGTACTCGTCCATCATCCACCCCATCATTTGTGGATTTGTGCCTACGTCCGGGCCTGGAACATCACGNCGTGAACCAATCTCCCGCCAAATTTTCTGGATATATCCTCGGCAAAGGTTTTCCTTTTCTGTGCTCGTTAATGTAGCCGAGTCAACAACAACTCCGCCTTTTCCTCCGCCTAACGGAATATTTACCACAGCACATTTCCATGTCATCCAGGTTGCCAGAGCCCGAACCGTATCGATTGTTTCAGACAAGTGGAAGCGTATGCCGCCTTTGCAGGGACCAATAGCGTCATTATGCTGCACACGAAACCCGCTGTAGATTTCTATATTCCCGTTGTCCATTTGGACAGGGATGCGAAAGCTGAATTCGCGCATTGGCCATCGTAAATAATCTCTTACTTGTTGATCTAAATTCAACTGGTCTGCGACCTGGTCAAATTGTTGTTGTGCCATTTGAAAAGCGTTGATTGTGACATTCATAATTTCTCCTTACCTTATCAACGTATATGCCTTTTGTGTTTTATTATTTATCGATGGATCAAGGTATATGGGCGTGAATAACTGCTATATATTAGTCTAAAATGATTGCAACTTTCGTCAACATGATGAATATCTTGAGCTGATTAATATTATCAACTTTGTGATGAGGATAATAAAAAATTCATACAATCTATAAGAGTTTAAGGTAAATTAAATTATTTTACAACAACAAAATTCATTAGACGCAGATTTTATAAACGAGAATGATATTTGTGTCTGCTTTCTCAAAGGAGTAACTTCGTGGATTGTTTGTTGTGGTAAGCAAATTACAATTTCTTGGAATTCAATTGCTCTTGTAATGATTTCTTGACAACCTGTGGGTTTGCTTTTCCTTTTGCATTCNNCATCACCTGCCCGAAAAGCCAGTTGATAAGGGTTTCTTTACCATTCAGATATGCTTTTACTTCACCAGGGTTATTAACAAGCACAGTTTCAACCATATCATTGATTAACTTACTATCGGAGACTTGCCGCAGTCCTTCTCCCTTAACGATCACTTCTGCGGATTTCCCACCTTCAAGCATTTCTGCCAACACTTCTTTCCCGGTAGATTGGTTGATGACCCCCTTCTCTACCAGCATGATCAGAGCTGTGAAATCGGAAGGATTTATTTTGAGNTTTCCCAGCGTGCTTCCACTCTGGTTAATCCATGCAAACAAGTCGGTAAGCATCCAATTGACAATGGCTTTAGGAGCAAGCGAAGGGNCTGCTTGTACACACGCTTCGAAAAACCCCACAGTTTCCTTCTCTTCAATTAAACGCTCAATATCTTCCGCCTGAAGTTTGTANTCAATCGTANAGCGTTTGCGCTTTGCTTTAGGTAATTCTGGCATTTNCGCCGATATTTTTGATACCCATTCTTGNTCNACAATTAAAGGNGGCAGATCAGGTTCGGGAAAATAGCGGTAATCATTCGCGTTCTCTTTGCTGCGCTGCGAGAAAGTTTTNCCTGCTGTTTCATCCCATCCGAGTGTTTGCTGATGGACTTTTTCCCCTTTCTCCAAAGTTGATTTTTGAATANNTATTTGATAGATGATTGCATTTTCCATGGCTTTAAAACTGTTCAGGTTCTTAACNTCAACACGGGTGCCTAATTCTTCACATCCTTCTGGACGCAAAGAAAGGTTTGCCTCAAACCGCATAGCTCCTTTTTCCATGTCACCGCTTGAAACACCGATTATTCGCAGCAGNAGCCGTAATTCACGGCTGTANGCTGCCACATCTTCAACTGAGTGCATATCTGGTTCACTGACGATTTCTAGCAGCGGAACACCTGCTCTATTTAGATTAACTAGTGAGTAGGATTTTCCATCCCTTACAACATGTGTGAGTTTTCCAGTGTCCTCTTCTATATGTGCTCTGAGAATGCGGATATATTTATCGCCTTCGCCTGTGTGGATAAGCAATTTTCCGTTTTCCGCAAGGGGATATTCATATTGGGATATTTGATATCCTTTGGGTAAGTCAGGGTAGAAGTAATTCTTTCGGGCGAAAATGCTTGTGTGGTTGATCTCGCATTCCAGAGCGATCGCTGCGCGCAGGGCAAGCTCGACAGCATTCCGGTTGATTACCGGTAATGTACCCGGCATACCGCAGCATACAGGGCAGGTTGAGCTATTGGGAGGTGAGATTGTATTGTCCACCACCGCACAGGAGCAGAACATTTTTGAATGTGTTGACAGTTCCACATGTACTTCTAATCCGATATCAACGTTATATTTTATCAATTTATATACCTGTTTGTGTTTTAACCAATTAATTATAGTATGTAAAGAAGTTTATTAAGCGATGAAGAGTTGTGGTCTCGCTTTTATTAAAACAGAGCATAAAATTAAAAAGCACCCCATTATTGAGGTGCTTTGTTGATCTTGCCTATATTTAGAGTGATTTCACAAACTGGTCAATGCGATCCAGCGCTTCTTCAATTTGGTCAATGGCAGTTGCATAAGAGCAGCGTACAAACCCTTTTCCTGCTAGCCCAAATGCGGAGCCGGGGACTGCTGCTACATGTTTTTCCTGGAGGAGTCGATTGGAGAACTCTTCATCATCTAAACCGGTCACGCTCACTTTTGGAAATGCATAGAAAGCCCCGTGTGGTTCAAATGTGGGCAGGCCAATATAGTTCAATCCATCCACAATTAACCTGCGTCGGCGGTTGTATTCGGCGGTCATTTTTTGTACATCATCCTCGCAGGAGAGAAGCCCTGCAAGCGCGCCGTATTGAGCCATCGTGGGAGCAGTCATGATGATATATTGATGAATGCGTGCTATCCCCTGCATCATGTCGGTTGGCGCGCATACGAATCCAATCCGCCACCCGGTCATTGCGTAATTCTTGGAAAAACCACCGACCAGGATTGTTCGCTCTCTCATACCTGGCAGAGCGGAGAAGCAGACATGATCTACACCATATACCAGGCGGTCATAGATCTCATCGGAAATAACAATCAGATCGTGTTTCTCAGCGATTTTTCCGATCGCGATCAGCGTTTCTTTATCCGCCACAGCGCCGGTAGGATTATTGGGAAAATTGATCAAGATGGCCTTTGTTTTATTAGTAACCGCTTTTTCCAGTTCTTCTGGATCCGGCATGAAATTGTTCTTCATCCTGCAGGGGATCTCAACAGAAACCCCGCCTGCCAGCGTTATTACACCCTGGTAAGAAACAAAGCAGGGTGTGGGAAGGATCACTTCATCACCGGGATTCAAGATCGCATTGCATGCAATGACTAATGCCTCTGAGCCGCCCACTGTAATGACAATATCATCCTTAGGGCTGTAACTGACCTTATATAGGTTCTCGATATGCTGGCTTAACGCCTCGCGCAGCGGCATAATTCCCCGATTAGATGTGTAATGTGTTTTGTGCTCCCGCAGGGATTTGATGCCAGCATCAACGATAGCTGGCGGCGAATTAAAATCAGGCTCGCCAATTCCCAATGAGATAACTTCTTTCATTGTGGATGCGATCTCGAAGAATTTCCGAATACCAGAAGGTTTTAAAGATGCTACTCGTTCAGCCAGGTATGATTTCGCCATATTTTCTCCTCAAATATAGAATTTGTATTTTTTGGTTAGATTAGTCCATGTGTGTCCTTAATGGATACTAGATCTCAATCCAGGAATTATCTCCAATATTCATGATTTCTGCTCGCCCGCGTACCGCAGCGGACCGCCCGATGATCGAATTCTCAAGTACCATGTTGTTGATCATTGCGCCTTGCTCAACGATCGAATTCTTTAGAATGGTATTTTCAATTACCGCATCTTGGCTTACGGAAACATGCGGTCCGATCACGCTATTTTTTATCTCAGCTTTTGGATGGACGTAAACTGGTGGAATAATGGTGACTTTTTCGCGTTTGCCAGCGGCGGAGCTGTTGTCATTACTGTTTTCCAACAAATAGCGATTTGTTTCCAGCAGCGCTCCCGGTTTTCCTGCGTCCAGCCATATATCCACTGGCTGTGCACGCATTGTAGACCCGGCTTTGATCATNAAGTTNATCGCGTCAACTAAAAAGAACTCCCCATTTAAGGAAATATCTTCATCTAATTGCTTTTGGATCGCGGCCACTAAATCCGCGCCTTTTTTGAAGTAATAGAAGCCAACTACTGCCAGATTATTCTCCATTCCTTTTGGCTTTTCAATCAGGCGTGTAATATGTCCTGCTTTGGTTACTTCTGCAACTCCAAACCGGCGAGGATCTGGTACTGCTTTTACCCACGCAATTCCATCTAAAATTTCATTATCTAAAAAGGAAAGATCGGTTTTGATTAATGTATCTGAAAATGCCATCAGCATCGGCCCTTTCAGGTACTCTTTCGCCAGGTACAGGGCGTCGGATTGCCCGCGCATTTCTTCTTGGATAACGTAACGCACTTTTTTGTCAGGGTGTTTTTCCCGCATATAGGGGATTACCTGATCTTCCTGATTGGGGCCAAGGATAAGCACAAATTGTGCATTTTTAAATCGCGGGACGGATTGGAATTGGTTCAATACATAATCTAAGACAGTCTTACCAGCCAGATGGATAAGCGGTTTTGGCTTGCTCCATGTCTGTGGTCTCATTCGTGTTCCCAGCCCGGCCATTGGTATTGCGATAGTAAAGGTTTCAGACAAGAAATCCTCCTAAGTGTTGGTTTCTATAGATTGTACAACAGGTTGCTGTAGCAAAGGTATTGTTGAAAGGATGAAGATCGCTGATTTTTATCACAAAATGACGGCAGAAAATGTAGAAATACCATAATTATTGATGTGGAAAAAATTCTTTTGCAAAATTCAAGTAAAGCATGAACTGATTAACCTGCTTATATACCATCTGTATGGTATCAATAAAAATGTCCGACTTGGATTGGATTACTCGCCTGATGACCTCCCAGTTTATTGCGATGAACAAATCGAAAAGTTGTGTTTCTGTATTGCTGCCGATGGAATCCTGATCACAATTGGCGGGTAAAATAGGTCTGGATCGTACTAAAGAGTATTATTATAAATGAATGACAAAGGACGGGTCTGATGAATAAAGTGATTTGTGTGGTTGATAATAAAGCGCTTAAAGGTACAGGCCTAAAAACTGAACATGGTCTGGCTTTTTGGATCGAAACAAGAAAGGGTACGGTCCTTTTTGATACCGGGCAGACAGCGGATGTGCTGTCGCATAATATGTCATTACTGAACCTTGGCGTGAAGGATATTGATGCGTTGGCTATCAGCCACGCACACTATGATCATACCGGCGGGTTGGAAGCGGTTCTCCCTGAAAAACCCGATTTGATCATGTACGCTAATGAAGATGTATTCCGCCCTAAGTTTTCCCTGCACGATGGCAAGTATGATCCGAGTGGATTTGAAGTGAGCCGGGAAGAGTTTACCAGGAGATTTGAGGTTTGCCTGAGCGACACGCCGGCGGAGATATTTCCCAACTTATGGACGACCGGAGAGATAACAAAGCGGGTGGAACCGGAGGGGCGCAGCAGCGGCCATTATATCCGTGATGGAGAAGGATGGCTGCCAGACCCATATCGTGATGACATGTCGTTAGTGCTCAAAACGCAAGATGGGCTGGTTGTGATCTGCGGATGCTGCCATGCGGGGTTACTGAATACGCTCACGCATGTGGAAGAAAACTTTGAAGGGCCAATTGTTGCAGTAATGGGCGGAACACACCTGATGACCGCTGATGGCAAATTAATGGATCATGTGATCAATGTGCTTGATGAGCGATATTCTGACGTTCTTTTTTACCTGAACCACTGCACTGGTGATGATGCCATTAAAGCGCTGGCGAACGCATTTGGTGAGCGTGTTCAACCATTTCCTGCGGGTAAGACAGTAACATTTTAGGATTAATCTTTAGAACTATGATTGATAACGCATTTTTACCTATAACTCTTAAGGAAGTGAATCAACGGGGATGGGATGCGTTGGATGTGGTATTGGTCAGTGGGGATTCATATATTGACAGCCCATATATAGGTACGGCTGTGATCGGGCGGGTGCTGGAAAAGGCTGGATATCGTGTGGGGATCATCGCGCAGCCGGATATTGCTTCTCCGGAGGACATCACCCGTTTAGGTGAACCGCGTTTATTCTGGGGTGTGACGGGGGGCAGCGTGGACTCTATGGTTGCCAATTACACGGCCAGCCGC
>JGI24724J26744_10001018_pt1 | contig 19600 bp, 19 predicted proteins | sample Cruoilmetagenom7_FD_26744 | JGI IMG/M metagenome (IMG submission 26744) | reverse complement strand
AAAGGGAATAACTTTACTTTATATGATAAAATAATTTTTAAAATATAAAACAAATAAATAAGTTTTACAATAACCTAGGTATTTTGTGATATATTTATGCTGTATGGATCTATATGAGAATTTATGCTAAATATTTAAAATACCAGTAAGTAAAGGATTCCATTTGAATAATTTAATAAAAGTAATAATATTTATTAGTATTATATTTATAGATAATGTAGTTGCTAGTATTAACAAAGAAAAAGTTTATAATGTTGCCGTTTTTAAAAATTGGATGCCTTACTATTCTGTAGATCCGAATGGAAAAGCCTCAGGATTTTCTGTAGATTTATTTGAGGCTATAGCAAAAGATATAGGTATACAATATAAATATAAAGTAATAGATGAGTGGAGTGATTTTTGGGATTTACTTCAAAAAGGAGAAGTAGATATAATCCCAGATATGGGTGTTTCAGATAAAAGAAAAACTTCTTTATTGTTCTCTCAATCTACAAATACTTTTGCAATTAAAATTTACAAACGGATTCACTCAAAACATCTTAAATCATTAAAAGATTTTAAAAATACAAAAATTGCAGTTGTAGAAAGAAATATAGGGGTTACTCTCATAAAAAGAATTCCTAATATTCTAATAGTAGAATATAAAAATAGATTTGATGCTTTTTATGCTTTACTAGCAGGTGAGGTTGATGGGCTATGTTATCCTCAGCCTTTGATAGAATATTTATTGAAAAAATTAAATCTAGAAGATAAAGTCGAATCTATAGATGAAAATATATATGAGATAAAACGAGCAGTTGGAGTGGTATCTAGTAATAGTGTATTATTGGAAAAGATAAATAGTTCATTTGCAAAACTTCAAAAAAATGGTACTTATGATTTGATATATCAGAAATGGTTTGGAAAAGAGAAAAGTTTAGAATTTTCTTATGAACAAATTATTTATACTACCATTATGGGAATACTTATAATGGTAGGCTTACTCTCTTTAATAATATTTTATAGTATCCGAAAAAAATGGCTTATGACTGAAGATAGTTTAAAACAAGAGTTAGATGTCCGTACAAAAGATTTATTAGATGCAAATAAAAAACTTGAAGAGTTAGCAACAATAGATGTCTTAACAGGTATTTATAATAGACGATATTTTTTTGATATGGTAAAACAGTATCTTGAAATAGCAAAAAGAAATAAAAGCAAGTTGTGTGTAATTTCTTTTGATTTAGATAAGTTTAAAAATATAAATGATACTTATGGTCATCAGTCAGGGGATAAAGTATTAATAGAATTTACAAATATAGTTAATGCTTTTATGAGAAAGAGTGATGTATTTGCAAGAATTGGTGGTGAAGAATTTGCTATATTAATGCAAAATACAAATATTGAAAATACTGTAATAGTGTGTGAGAAAATAAGAAAAAAAATTGAAAAAAGTATTATAAAAGATAAAGAAAAAACAATAAATTTTTCTGTAAGTATTGGTATTGTTGAGTTTACTATAGAAAATAATATTGATGAACTTTTAGAAAAAGCAGATATAGCACTTTATAAAGCAAAAGAAAATGGAAGAAATCAGGTAGTTGAGTATAAATAATTGAATTTTTGATACAATACAAAGATAATTTTTAAGGATTTATTGATGAATAAAAAACCATATTTAGAGACAATGCCTGATCAAAATGGATATTTTGGTAAATTTGGAGGGGCATATATTCCTCCACAATTAGAAAAACCATTTGAAGAGATTACCAAAGCATACAATAAGTTGTCAAAATCACATACCTATATAAGTGAATTACGAAGTATACGAAAACATTACCAAGGGAGACCAACCCCTGTATATTATTGTAAAAATCTTAGTGAATTTGTAGGGGGTGGACAAATATATCTAAAAAGAGAAGATTTAAATCATACTGGTGCCCATAAACTTAATCATTGTATGGCAGAAGGATTACTTGCTAAATATCTTGGGAAGAAAAAACTTATAGCTGAAACAGGAGAGCATAGTGCTAGTTTAACTTATGGTAAAGAGGGAATTATGCATGGGTTTAATTCTATAATGCTTACTGATGAAAAAGGTGAACCAGCAGCAGTACACTCAATAGCAAGTGGGATAGACTATCCTTCAATAGGACCTGAACACGCGTATTTAAGTGGTAGAGGTGATAAAGATATTGATTTTGTTGTTGAAAACTACCCAATACCCAAAAAAAGTAATTAGTATTTATGTTACATGAAATAGTTGATTTTGTAGTTAATACAGTGAGTGACTTGGGATATATTGGTATTTTTATCATGATGTTTTTAGAAAGTTCATTTTTCCCATTTCCTAGTGAAGTTGTAATGGTACCTGCTGGTTACCTTGCTTCTAAAGGTGAGATGAATATTTATATAGCAATAGGTGCTGGTATTTTTGGAAGTTTAGCAGGGGCTGTATTTAACTATTTTTTAGCTGTGAAATATGGGAGAGCTTTTTTATCTAAATATGGAAAATATGTTTTAATTAAAGAGGAAACATTGCAAAAGATGGAGGATTTTTTCTCAAAACATGGTCATATCTCTACTTTTAGTGGAAGACTTATTCCTGCTGTGAGACAATATATCTCACTTCCTGCAGGGCTTGCTCGTATGAATTTATGGAAGTTTTCATTGTATACAAGTTTAGGTGCTGGTATTTGGGTGCTTATATTAACACTCTTAGGATATTTTATAGGACAAAATGAGGCTTTAGTAAAAGAGTATCTACAGATGATTATTATCACTATATTGGTATTATTGAGTATATTAATATTTTTTTATGTAAGAGTTAAAATTAAAAAAGAGATAATAAAGTGAAAAATGCAATAATAACTGGATATAGTTCTGGTATAGGAAAAGCTATCTGCGAACAATTAGAGTTAAATAACTATCATATTGTAAAACTTACTTCACGACTTGAAAATATAACTGATTTAGAAAAAGAAGTAAAAGAGATATTAAAAAATAAAGAGATAGATTTGCTTGTCAATTGTGCTGGTGTTGGGATATTTCAACCACATGAAGAGATAAGTGTCTCTAAAATTAAAGAGCTTATTGATATTAATTTAACTGCACCTATTGTATTGAGTAACTTAGTTTTAAGAAGCTTGAAAAAAACTCAAGGGAGAATTATAAATATAGCTTCAATAGAAGCTACGAAACACTCTAAATTTTCAGCACTTTATACAGCTACTAAATCGGGCTTGCGAGATTTTGGCTTGAGTTTATTTGAAGAGTTACGAAAAAGTGGAGTGGGAGTTACAACTATCAATCCAGATTTAACTACAACAAACTTTTTTGATGATTTACAATTTGAACCTTCAAAACAAGAAGATACTTTTCTTGTACCACAAACTATAGCAAAAATAGTTATAGATATTTTAAATACCAAAGGGGTGATTACAGATATAACTATACGACCTCAAAAGTTTGCTATACAAAAAAAGTGATTGATTAAATCAAAGTTTTTAAAATCTTTTTGAGTTATTTGTTTTGCTTTATAGCTTGAGATATCTAAATCATTTTAAAGAGCTACTTTTTGTGAGTTTTCACATGGAGCTTCATTCACATGCCAACTACCTGTACCTGCACTTTGGACTTTTATATTAAGATTATGTTTGCTGACGATATCTTTGGTAATTGCTTCAGCTAGTGGTGAGCGACAAATATTTCCAAGGCAAACAAATAAAATAGTCGATATTGGTTTATTTGATGCCAATATTTAGATACCTTCTCATCTTTTTTATCTCTTTAAAGTTTGCATCACATAAAATCAGTTTCTTCTCATCATCTTTTGTTACATCACCAAAAGGGGAGATTATAGCACTACTTCTTGCCATATCTTCATTTGCACTATTCACGGCAATAACAAAACACTGATTTGCTACAGCTAAAGCTCTTGAAAGTATCTCAAAATTTTGTTTTCTTCTTAATCCCCACATAGCAGGAATAAGTATCACATCTGCTCCTTGTATCTGTTTCCAAAGTTCAATATATCGTAATTCAAAACAGATTAAAGTAGCCACTTTTAGACCATCTATATTGATGATTTTAATATCTTTTTTATCACCTGCTGTAAAATAAACTCGTTCATCATTGAGTACAAATAGTTTTGTTTTTGATTGAGTGTGTACAACTTTTCCTTTGTGAAAGATATGTAAAGTGTTAAAATAGTTTTGTTTCTTTTTAGTAATGAGTGTAAGTGCAATAGTTTTCTTCAAAGAAAGCTCTTTTAAAATTTCTATAGCTTTTAACGAACAAGAGACGGCATCGTCCATTCTATCATAAGCGTAACCTGTAAGATAGAGTTCTGGTGCTAGAATAAAAGAGTTATTTGGTGCTTTATTGATTTGTTTCTTTAATCTTTTTAGATTTTTTTCAAAGTTATTAGAAGTTTTTAGTTGTAGTGTTATTAAGTTCATATTTTAAAATCCAAGTCTTTTTTTAATCTCATCTTCTTCTGTTGATGATGTGGATGAACCTGTTTTTGCAAATTCATCTTTCATTTTATTGAGGCTATTGAGTTTGTCTTCTAGTTTATCTAATTGAATTTTTTTATTCACTCTTGATTGTGATGGTTTCTCTTTTTTTGTTGAGCTATCTGTTGAAGAGGAAAAAGCATAATCACTATCTGTATTTACAAAGTTTTTGAACTCCTCTTTTTCTAGTTTTCTTTCTAGTTTTGAGATACTCACGGTTTTTTCTTTTTCTGTACTGTGTAGTTGTTTATTGAGTTCTTTGTTTATTTTTTCTAATTCATTGATGATTGAATTTTTGTTTTCTAGTTGTTGTTTGAAGTCTTCAATTCTTTTTTCGATATTGTCCATAAATTGTTCATGTTGGAGTTTTATGGCATCAAATTCTTTTGTTTTGATATTGAGTTGTTCATCTTTCATCTTTATCTCTTCTGATAAAAATGAGTTTTTGTTTTTTAAACTTGAAATGGCATCTTCTAATCTTTCTTGGTCATTAAAAGCAGTTTTGCACTCGTGTTTTAAAGTACCTATTGTACTTTTGAGATTTGAAACTTCCTCTTCAAACTCTTTGATGCTTTGCTCTTTTTCCTCTAGGTTATCACTTAGATTTGAAAGAACATTTTCTATAAGAAGTATTTGACTATTTTTACTTGCCATTATTATTCTTGATTAAAAATCATCAAAATCAATGCTTCCTTTTGAGTAATTTACAACATTACCCTCAAAGAAGTTTGTTCTTTGGTCATTAAATGAACTATATCCATCTACCCATGGAATAGGGTGTTTTACCCCATATTCTACTTCATATCCAATAGCTTCAAGTCTTCTATCTGCTAGGTATTCAATATATTGTCGAATAATATCTTTTGTAAATCCTAGAATTTGACCTTGAGTGATATAATCTCCCCAACTAGCTTCTAAATCAACAGCTTTTCGAAACATAACTCGTACTTTTTCTTCAAGTTCATCAGTAAAAAGTTCTGGTCGCTCTTTTTTTGTACTATTTATAAGGTTTTGGAATAATAAAAGATGAGTTACTTCATCTCTTTGTATGAATTTAATCATTTGTGAACTTCCAAGCATTTTTCCTGATTTTCCAAGTGCATACATAGCAGCAAACCCAGCATAGAAGTAAAGACCTTCAAGTATCTGATTTGCAAACATTGCTAAAACTATTTTTTCATCTGTGATATTACCACTTAAGTTTTCATAAGTTCCAGCAATGAAGTTGTTTTTTTCTTGAAGTTTTGCATCTGTTTTCCACATATCATAGATCTCATCGGTATTGTCAGAGATTGACTCTACCATTACAGCATATGATTTACTGTGATTTGCTTCTTCGTATGATTGTCTTGATAAAATTGCATTTATTTCTGGTGCAGTTATATATGGATTGATATTGTCCATTAAGTTATTTGTTTGTAAAGAATCCATAAAAATAAGTTGAGATAATACAAGGTCATACATTCTTTTCTCAGGAGGTGTAAGATATTTGTAATCTTTGGCATCTTGAGTCATCTGAACCTCTTTTGGAAACCAAGTATTTCCTTCCATTTGATCCCAAAGTCGTGTAGCCCACTCATATTTACATCTTGTAAAGTTTATCATACCATCTGGATTTCCACCAAATGTTCTTCTATCATTTATATTTTCAGTTGATTTCGGGTTGTATATCGTTTTTCTATCCATTTTTTACTCTTTTGTTTTTAGTATATAATTTTTAGTGTATATTTTGTAGTTTTTATTGTAGGTTTGTCTTATTGACAACCTACACACTCTTGACTTCTATCTGCCACATCTGCTACTGATTCTGGTGATTGACTTCTTAGGTAATATGTTGATTTTAATCCAAGTTTCCAAGCTAATGTATATATCTCATGAAGATATTTTCCACTTGCTTTATCTAAAGACATAAAGATATTTGTACTTTGTCCTTGGTCTATCCATTTTTGTCTAATAGCTGCTGCTTTGATAATATCTTTTTGTTCCACTTCATAAGCAGGTGTGTAGAAGTTCCAAGTATCAGGAGATAGGTTTGGTACAACTACAGGGATTTGACCACTTAAGTTCTCTTCAAACCATTTTCTTTTATAAACAGGTTCAATTGCTTGTGTAGTACCAACAAGAATTGAGATAGATGATGTTGGGGCAATAGCCATAAGGTAACCATTTCTCATCCCTTGAGTTTTTACTTTTTCTCTTAACTGATCCCAGTCATATCCTGTGTCAAATAAATCCCTTTGGATAAGTGCATTAACAGTAGGTGTCGCATGATCCATAGGCATAATTCCTCTTGACCATTTAGAACCCTTATAGGTAGGATATATACCTTTCTCTTTTGCTAAATCAGCTGAGGCACTAATAGCATTATAACTTATAGCTTCCATAATAGAATCTATCTTTTTAAGATGATCATCACTTCCCCAAACAAGCCCTGATTCAGCTAGCATTTGAGATTCACCCATCACACCTAGTCCTATGGCTCTTGTTTTGAGGTTTGTTGCTTTTACTTTTCTAAGTGGATAAAAATTTAAATCAATAACATTATCTAACATTCTTATTGCTGTTGGTAGAACTCTTTGTATATCTTCATTTGTATTAATTTTACTAAGATTTACTGATGCTAGATTACAAACAGCAGTATCTCCATCAATTTTTTCTTTTTCTACAATAAATATTTTTTTACCATTTAAGCTATCAAGTGCTGTGATTTTGTTTGCTTTTTTCATCATACCACTATCTACTGTTACTGTATCAGTTTCTTCAAAAGTTAGAATCTCACCATCTTCAAGTTCTATTTTTACTAAATAGTGATTTGGACTTGTGTTTTGGAATATTTCTGTACAAAGATTACTACTTCGTATAAATCCTGTATGGTCATTTGGATTTGCTCTATTTGCATTGTCTTTAAAACATAAGAAAGGACTTCCTGATTCAAAGTATGATGTAAGAACTTTTTTCCATAAACTTTTTGCTTTCATCTGCTCTTTTGTGATAGAGGTGTCATTTTCATACTCTTCATATCTTTTTTCAAAAGCTTCACCTGTGAGTGCTGATAAATCTTTTACTTCATAAGGGTCAAAAAGTGTCCAATGTTCATCTGCAAGTACTCTTTTCATAAAGAGATCATTTATCCATAAAGCAGGAAAGAGATCATGGGCTCTTCTTCTCTCCTCTCCTGAGTTTTTCTTTAGATCAATGAAGTCTTCAATATCCATATGCCAAGGTTCAAGATAAACTGCAATCGCACCTTTTCTAGTACCTAGTTGGTCAACAGCAATAGCAATATCATTTGTGATTTTTAAGAACGGAACAGTTCCACCTGCTGCACTTTTATGACCATCAATAACTCCACCTAAACTTCGGATACTGTTCCAATCCCAACCAATTCCTCCACCAAATTTAGACAATAAAGCCATCTCTTTATATCCATCAAAAATACCTTCAATATTATCTGGACTTGAACCGATATAACAAGAACTAAGTTGGTGTCTATTTGTTCTTGCATTTGAAAGTGTTGGAGTTGCTAACATCACTTCAAATTTAGAAATAACATCATAAAACTCTTTTGCTTTTTCTTGTTTGTCTGTTTCATTTTGTGCTAGGAACATAGCAATACCCATAAACATTTGTTGAGGTAATTCAATTGGTTGTTTATCGTTATTTTTTAATAAGTATCTATCGTAAAGAGTTTTCATACCAAGATAGTTGAAAAGGTAATCTCTTGATGGGTCTAAATAATCACTTAATTCATCTAAATCATAACCAGTCTCAAGCTCTGGGATAATTCTACCCGCTTCTTGTCCATATTTTATATAATCTCTTAAATGACAATAAGCATTTCCTTTGATACCGTGAGTAGATTTTCCAACTTTGTGGTACAGATCAAAAAGAAAAAGTCGTGCTGCAACAAAAGTCCAATTTGGAACATCTATATCTATTTTTTCAACAGCAGTTTTGATTAAAGCATCTTGAATATCATTAGAACTCATACCATCTATAAATTTAATTTGAGCATCTATCTCTAATTCGCTTTGACTAACACCTTCTAAATCTTTTGTAGCTGAGGTTGTGTGTTTTTGTATTTTAGTAATATCTAAAACTTCTTGACGGCCATTTCTCTTTTGTATCATTATTGCCATTAAAAACTCCATTAAATTTATTCGAAAGTTATAGTAATAAATTTTACTTACAATAAAAATTTACCACTATAATTTTGTATTTTTAAAGATTTAATTCTATCGAATTGTTACTTAAAAAAGAGCTATTTATTTACTATAGATATTCTTCTTATTTTTTAACCATTTTTATATAAAAAATTAGATAAAATGTCCTAAATTATGTAAAGCAAAAGGATTATTATGGCTGTAAAAGTTGCTATCAACGGTTTAGGAAGAATCGGAAGATGTGTTGCAAGAATATGTGCTAATAGAGATGATGTTCAATTAGTTGCTGCAAATGCTAGTGGATCTGAAGAGATGATACAATACAATTTAAAATATGACTCAGTACATGGGAAAAGAGATGATATAAAAGTTGAAAATGGTTACATATATATAGGAAATGAAAAAGTAAAATTATTAAGCCAACGAGACCCTGCAAAACTTGATTATGCAAGTTATGGTGTTGATGTTGTTTTAGAGTGTACTGGTGCATTTTTAACAAAAGAATCTGTACAGCCATATCTAGATAATGGAATAAAAAAAATTGTATTTTCAGCACCAGCAAAAGATGATACAGATACTTTTGTAATGGGTGTGAATGAAAAAACTTATGCAGGACAATCTGTAGTATCAAATGCTTCTTGTACTACAAATGGACTTGCACCTGTTGCCAAAGTACTTGATGATGCTTTTGGAATAAAATGTGGACTTATGACAACAATTCACTCATATACAGGAAGTCAGCCTATTCTTGATGCAAAACATAAAAGTGATCCAAGAAAATCAAGAAGTGGAGCTGTAAACTTAGTACCATCTACAACAGGAGCTGCTAAAGCTATAGGAAAAGTTATGCCACACTTAAATGGAAAACTTAACGGTCAAGCTATAAGAGTCCCAACACCAAATGTTTCAATGGTAGATTTAACAGTAACTTTAAATAAAAGTGTAACTGTTCAAGAAGTAAGTGATGCATTTCTTAAAGCAGAAGCTGGAGAGTTAAAAGGTATTTTAGCAACAGATACAGAAGGTAGAGTTAGCACTGATTTTAATGGAGAAGAAAACTCAACTGTAGTTCCTCTTGATACTATTCAAGTAGTAGAAGATAATATGGTAAAAGTTTTATCTTGGTATGACAATGAGTGGGGATATTCGTGTAGACTTGTAGATATGGGTGTTCACGTAGCTACAAACTAATATTTCCAAGTTAGAGGCAAACTCGTTTGCCCCTTTAGGGTTTGTTTCTTTAGATGGAATTTATTTCCATCGTTAAAAGAAATTTTTAAATACTGGTCCCTAAAAAATGGGACATTTTTAAGGAATAAAATGAAACTACAAGAGATGAAAAACATAGATATAGCAGGTAAAAAAGTATTTATAAGATGTGATTTTAATGTACCTGTTGATGAGTATCAAAATATTACAGATGATAGAAGAATACGAAGTGCGTTAAATACGATTCGATACTGTATTGACAATGATTGTGCAATAATTATTGCAAGTCATTTTGGAAGACCAAAAGGTGGTTATGAAGAAAAATATAGTTTAAGACCTGTGAAACAAAGATTAAAAACACTATTACAAATGGAAACTATAAAACTAGCTCCAAGTATAGTATGTGAAGAAACACTTAAAATGGCGAGTGAGCTTAAAAATGGTGAGATAATGTTTTTAGAAAATATGAGATTTGAAGAGGGTGAAACCACAAATGACCCAGAATTATCTAAAAAACTAGCTTCAATGGCTGATATTTATATCAATGATGCTTTTGGGGTATCTCATAGAGCACATGCTTCTGTTGAAGGAATTGCAAATCATTTTGATATCAATCATAAAGCAGCAGGATTTTTACTGGCAACTGAGATAAAGTTTTTTTACCATATTATTAAAGAACCAAAACGACCTTTTGTTAGTATTGTGGGTGGAAGTAAAGTAAGTGGAAAACTAGAAGCACTTTATAATCTTGTACCAAAAGTTGATAAAATAATTATCGGTGGTGGTATGGCATTTACTTTCCTTAAAGCACTTGGATATGAAGTTGGAAATTCTTTAGTAGAAGATGATTTAATCCCAGAAGCTTTAAAAATAATGGAAGAGGCAAAAAAATTAGGTGTGAAATTTTATCTTCCTATTGATGTGATTATAGCAGAGGCTTTTGATAGTGAAGCTTTTGCAAAAGCGGTAACCACTCAAGAGATACCAAAAGGGTGGATGGGACTTGATATTGGTCCTGCATCTGCTTTACTTTTTGCTCAAGCTTTAGAAGATGCACATACAATACTTTGGAATGGACCAATGGGTGTGTATGAGATGGATAAGTTTGCAAAAGGGAGTACTAAACTTTCTCATGCGGTAGCTTCATCTTATGCGACAACTGTAGTTGGTGGTGGAGATACTGCTGATTTAGTAAGAAGAACTGGAGATGAAGAGGAGATGACATTTATCTCTACTGGTGGCGGAGCCTCTTTGGAGCTTATTGAGGGTAAAGTATTACCTGGTGTAAAAGCACTAATTATTGAAGAATAGTTTTAGTTTATGAATATATTGCTAAATGGAGTAGGGAGAATTGGTAAATCAATTGTAAGAATTACCAACTCTTTTGAAAATATAAATATAGTAGCGATAAATGAACTTAATACAAATATTGATAATATAGCATATAGTATCAACTATGATTCTACTTATGGACGATTTGAAGATAAATATATAGTTGAAGAAAAAACTATCAAAAATTCTAAAAATCATATAAAGATATTAAACTATTCTACACTTACACAGATAGATTTTGAGAAATATAAAATTGATATAGTAGTAGATGCAAGTGGTGCAAAAGTGGATATCAATAGTTTAAAAAAACTACCACTCAAAAAGATTCTTTTAACTCATCCCAATAAAAGTGCTGATATAAATGTGATAATAGGGGTAAACGAAGAGGAACTCTTAAATAAATCACATAAAGTTATCTCAGCAAGTTCATGTAATGCAACAGCACTTTTGCCTATACTAAAAATCATAGATGAATATTTTTTTATAGAATATGGTGATGTGAGTACTATTCATCCTTTGCTTAATCATCAAAAAACTTTGGATAGTGGATGTATTGGAAGTTTGGATAGAGATGTAGCTTGTAATTTTGAATTTGGTAGAAGTTCAACACAAAATATTATACCAAGTTGTACAACAACTATAGATGCTTGTTCTTATATTTTACCTTATATAAATGAAGAGATAATATCTTCTAGTTCTTTTCGAGTACCAACCCCAACTGTTGGTGCTATAAATGTAGTATTAACACTTCAAAAAGAGATAACTAAAGAAAAATTGTTAGAAGTTTTAGAAAAATATCAATCAACACAAACCTCTAAAATAGTATTAAATAACTTTGAACCTTTAGTTTCAAGTGATTTTGCACAACAAGAATATACATCTATTATTGATCATAGATTTACACAAGTGAAAAAAAACAAAATGTTAAAATTTGTTTTGTGGTATGACAATGAGTGGGGTTATGCTTCTAAAGTAGTTGATATTATTAAAAGTTTAACTTATGATACAACAATATAAAGAGGCTATTGAAAAAAGCAATATAGTATCAAAAACAGATATCAATGGAATAATAACTTTTGTAAATGACGAGTTTTGTAAAATATCAGGATATACAAGAGCTGAATTACTTGGGAAAAATCATAATATAGTAAGAGACCCAAGTGTACCATCTTCAAATTTCAAACTTCTTTGGGATACGATTAAAAATAAACAAACATATAAAAGTACAGTAAAAAATCGTAAAAAAGATGGAACAGTTTTTTATGTAAATACTACAGTTATTCCAATACTTGATAAAAATGGAGATATTGAAGAATTTATCGCCATAAGATATGATGTAACAAAAGAGGTTATTTTAAAAAAAGAGTTAGAGAAAAAAGAGCTTGAACTCAAACAACTCAACAAAGATTTAGAAAAAAAAGTCCAAAAACAAACTTCACAATTACGAGAGTTAAATAAAACTTTGGAATTACGAGTTCAAGAAGAGGTTGGAAAAAATGAAGAGAAACAAAAAATTATGTTTTGGCAATCAAGGTTAGCAAGTCTTGGACAGATGCTTGCAAATGTTGCACACCAATGGAGACAACCCCTTACACAACTCAATCTTAATATCTACAATATGAAACAATCCTCACAAAAAGATGAAAAAGATGAGGTGATACATTTTTACAATGAAAGTAAAAATGTTATCCAAAATATGTCTTCTACAATAGATGATTTTACAAATTTTTTTAAGCCAGATAAACAGAAGAAATACTTCGATGTAACACAAAGTATAAAAGAGTCTTTGGGGATATTAGAACAAGTTATTGTCAAAGAACAAATAACAATAACACTAGATTGCGATAATATTACATTATTGGGAATCCCAAATGAACTTTCACAAGTTATTATAAATATTATCCAAAATTCTAAAGATGCTTTTAATGATAATAAAATAATAGAAAAAAAGATACTTATCAAATCAAAAATGATTAAACAATTTGCAAGTATAGAGATTCAAGATAATGCAGGTGGAGTTAAAAATGAAATTTTGGATAAAGTTTTTGAACCATATTTTACAACAAAACATTCAAGTAGTGGAACAGGATTAGGGCTTTTTATGTCGAAAATGATTTGTGAGCAAGATTTTAATGGTACAATAAATCTTATAAATCATGATGATGGAATATTGACTACTATTAAAATACCTTTGGAGGGATAATATGAATTATAATTCTTTAAAAGATTTAAAAGTGTTATTGGTTGAAGATGAAAAAAGTTTAGCAACATTATTAAAAAGTGGTATAGGGGATTATTTTTACAGTTTTTCTTTAGCTTATGATGGGGAAGATGGACTTGATAAGTTTACTAAAGTTTTGCCAGATATAGTTATTTGTGATATTATGATGCCAAAACTTAATGGTTTAGAGATGGCACAAAAGATAAAAGAGATAAATGAAAATATCCCTATTATAATGTTAAGTGCTTTTAGTGATAAAGAGAAATTATTAAATGCTATTGATGTAGGTGTTGTAAAATATTTTGTAAAACCATTTGACCCTGATGAGCTTTTAGAGTATATCGTTACACTAAGCCAAAAGATTCAGAGTAAACCTCTTATTTTAAATGATGGATTTACTTTTAATAAAACAAAAAGGAGTTTATATAAAGATGATAAATATATTGCCTTGACAAAAAGAGAGGTATTATTTATGGAGCTATTAATAGATAATTTATCAAAGATAACCGACTCTGAACTTATTAAATCAACACTTTGGAAAGAGGGAAGTGGTACAGATATAACTCTTAGAAGTTTTATAAAAAGGTTACGAATAAAAACATCAAAAGATTTGATTAGTAATATTAAAGGGGAAGGGTATCAGTTAGTTCTATCTTAGGTTATCTCCAAACTATATTTAAAGTATCTAATAAAAGTGAGTTATTAAACTCTTTTGTTGTTTTACTTATATTACCAATATTATCATCAGTAGGTAGGAAGTTTTGCAGATAGTATGTTTTATCATAACCTCTATTATGTAGGTCTGTAATAATAGTATTTATATCGTTTTCATCTAATAAGTCATTGTGTATAGTTGTTCTTACCTCAAAATCTATATCACTTTTTAGAAGTAAGTTTAAACTTTGCGAAAATTTATCATAAACCTTTGAATGTGTGATGGAGAAAAACTTTTCTTTTGGTGCTTTGTAATCAAGTGCTACAAAATCCAAAAGTTTAAGTTTTATCAATTGTTGTAGCAATAATGGATTAGACCCATTTGTGTCAAGTTTGATTTTAAATCTAAATTTTTTGATTATTTGACAAAATGGGACTACCTGAGGGTGTAATGTTACCTCTCCACCTGATAAAACGACACCATCAAGTAGTCCAATTCTTTTTTCTAAAAAATCTATAATCTCTTTGCAAGAATAGGTCCCTTGTTTGCAAAAAACTATATCTTTGTTATAACAATAATCACATCGCATATTACATCTACCCATCCAAACTATACAAGCAAGATGATTAGTATAGTCAAGATGTGTAAAAGGTGTTAAATCATAAACAATTTTTTGATTCAATGAATTGCTTTCTTTGTTTGTGTTCACCTATTTTTCCTACATTAAAACTTTCTACTGGACGATGATAGCCCATAACTCTAGTATATACAATACATTTTTGTCGTTTATTATTCAGTTTTTCTAGTTGTGCTGTTTTTTCCATTTTTTTTCCTTTTATTTAAGATGCAAGTTTAGAAATCTCTTCACTTGTTAATAGTTCCTCGTCACATTTTGGACAATACTCATGTTCTCCTGCGATATATCCATGTTTTGGACAAACAGAGAAAAGAGGAGTTACTGTGATATATGGTAACCTATAATTTGAGATTACATTTCTGACTAATTTTCTACAAGCTTCTGTTGAACTAATTTGCTCTTTCATATAAAGATGAAGGACTGTCCCCCCTGTATATTTACACTGTAATTGATCTTGTAAATCTAAGGCATTAAAGGGGTCATCTGTTAAATCTACAGGTATTTGAGAAGAGTTTGTATAATAAATATTTTCATCCATCCCCGCTTGAATAATAGAATCTTTATATCTTTTTTTATCCTCTTTTGCAAATCTATAAGTGGTACCCTCAGCAGGGGTTGCTTCTAAATTATAGAGATTTCCTGTTTTCTCTTGGTATTGAACCATTCTTTCTCTCATATGATTTAAAATTTCAATAGCGAACTCTTCACCTTTTGGAGTACTTATATCATAACTATCACTTGTGAAGTTTCTAATCATCTCATTGATACCGTTTACTCCTATAGTTGAAAAGTGGTTATTAAAACCTGGCAGGTATCTTTTTGTATAAGGGTAAAGTCCTCTATCAAACATATCTTGGATAAAAACTCTTTTCTTTTCCAAGGTTGATGAAGCATAATCCATAAGCTGATTTAATCTTAGAAATAACGCCTCTTTATCACCTTTGTGTAAGAAACCAAGTCTTGCCATATTGATAGTCACTACACCTATACTTCCAGTCATCTCTGCACTACCAAAAAGACCACCACCTCTTTTTAGAAGTTCTCGTAAATCAAGTTGCAATCTACAACACATACTTCTTACATGACCTGGTTTATAAGCTTCCTCATTTTGAACTAACTGTCCATTTTCATCTCTTTTATACTGGCTACCGATAAAGTTTTGAAAATAAGAAGAACCAATTTTTGCAGTGTTTTCAAATAGTACATCTGTATTTTCCCCATGCCAATCAAAATTTTCAGTGATGTTCACTGTTGGAATTGGAAAAGTAAATGGTTGTCCATCTTTATCACCTTGGGTCATTATCTCATAATAAGCACGATTGATAAGATTCATCTCTTTTTGGAATTTTGAGTAGGTCATTTGCTCAAAAGTATCACAACCTCTTATTTGAATCTCTTTTAATAACTCTTCATCTTCAATATCTCGTAAAAGGTGAATTTGTTTTCGTGTTGGAATTTGAGCTTTTAAATCCTCAGGTACAGTCCAATCTATAGTAATATTTGTAAAAGGAGACTGTCCCCAGCGTGCAGGAACATTTAGATTATAAATAAAACTTCGCACCGCTTTTTTTATCTCTTTGTAGTTAAGTTTATCTTTGAAAACATAAGGGGCTAAATAGGTATCAAAAGATGAAAATGCTTGGGCTCCTGCCCATTCACTTTGTAAAATTCCAAGAAAATTTGCCATTTGACCTAATGCTTCACGAAAATGTTTTGGTGCATCACTTTCTACTCTTCCTCGAATACCATTAAATCCCTCATCAAGTAATGCTCTTAAACTCCAACCAGCACAATATCCAGTTAAACAATCTAAATCATGAATATGATAATCCCCATTTCTATGTGCATATCCTTCCTCTTTGCTATAAATTTTATCTAACCAATAGTTTGCTATAACTTTTCCAGCAGAATTATTAATCAATCCAGCACTTGAATATCCTGTATTTGAGTTTGCTTTTATTCTCCAATCATTTCCATTGATATATTCTTCTATTGTTTGTGTTGAGTTTATGTAGGTTGTGTCTTCTTCTAAAAAGCGGTCTCTTTGCATTTTGTGCATATGTCTATATAAAATAAAAGATCGCATAACTTCAAAATATCTATTTTTGTAAAGTTCTTTCTCTATTGAATCTTGTATATCTTCAACGGCTACGATTCTTTTATTTTTTAATTTTTCTAAAACATTAAAAAAAATAGAGTTATTGTATGTAGTATGTTCACTTTTGAAAGCTTTTTTAATTGCATCTTCAATTTTATATGAGGCAAACTCTTCAAAACTCCCATCTCTTTTTAAAATATTCTCAACCATTTTATTCCCTTATCTCATTTATTTTCATAATCTAAACAAGAGAAGTTTATAGAAATGATTGTTAAATAAGTATGATAAAAATTGTCACGGAAAAGTCATAAATGGGTTTTCTTAATAATACTTTATAACAAAAAAGAGTAACAACCATATAATACTTTTTATATCTTTATGATAGAATACTACTTTTAAAATATAATAAAGGGTTTCAATCATGAAGATTATAGCGAGTAACTTTAAGACCAATCATACACGAAAAAGTACAAAAGAATTTGTAAATGCTATAGATAAATTTTTAACAGATAATAAAATAGATAATGAAGTCCTTATATTCCCAACTGCAACATCATTTGACAATTTTGATACAGTTAAAAATCTAAAAATAGGTGCCCAAAATGCTTATTATACTAAAAATGGTTCATTTACTGGTGAAATAGGTACAGAACAACTTGATGAGTTTGCTATAAAAACAATACTTATTGGGCATAGTGAAAGAAGACATATCTTAGGCGAAACACAAAAAGACTTAACACTAAAATATAATTATTATAAAGCTTTAGGATATAAAATTATTTATTGCGTTGGGGAACCTTTAGAAGTGAGAGAAAAAGGGATTACTGAAACTTTAGGATATATTTGGGAACAATTTGAAGGTATTGATTTAAGTTATGACAAACTTATTATAGCTTATGAGCCTGTTTGGGCAATTGGAACAGGAGTTGTTGCAACTGCTGTTGAGATAGCACAAGTGCATAAAAAAATCAAAAAGAAAATTTCTCAACCATTATTATATGGGGGAAGTGTAAAACCAGAAAATTTAGAAGAGATATTAGAAATTGATAATGTTGATGGTACTTTAATAGGAACTACATCTTGGGATGTAGAACAATTTAAACAGATGATTGAAATCACAAGTAAAAATTAAACAGGAGATATATAAGATGATGATGAATGGTAAAAAAGGTGTTATTTTAGGTGTTGCAAACAATAAATCTATAGCATATGGTATAGCAAAGCAATGTGCAGCTCAAGGTGCACAAATAGCATTTACATATTTGAATGATTCATTGAAAAAAAGAGTTGTGCCAATTGCAGAAGAGTTTGGTAGTTCTGATTATGTATATCCTTGTGATGTATCAAATCCAGATGAGATAAAAGCANTAAAAGAATCTTTAGAGAAAGATATGGGACAAATTGATTTTATCGTGCACTCTATAGCTTTTGCTCCAAAAGAGGGACTTAGTGGTAGATTTTATGATATTACTAAAAATGCTTTTGATATCGCTATGGATGTTTCTGTATATTCACTTATTGAAGTTACAAGAGAGTTAAAACCTCTTATGAGTGATAATTGTTCTATCCTTACATTAACATATTATGGTGGAGTAAAATATATACCAAACTATAATCTTATGGGTGTGGCAAAAGCTGCACTAGAGATGACTACAAAATATTTAGCAGAAGATCTTGGGCGAGATGGAATAAGAGTAAATGCAATTAGTGCAGGTCCTATTAAAACTTTAGCAGCAGCTGGAATTAGTGACTTTAGATTTATGTTAAAATGGAATGAAGCACACTCTCCTCTTAAAAAGAATGTAACTATTGATGAAGTTGGTAATAGTGGTATGTATTTACTTTCTGATTTAAGTTCAGCGGTTACTGGTGAGATTCATTATGTTGATTGTGGATTTAATATTATGGGTATGCCAGCTGTTGAATTTAACGAAGAAGGAAAGCCGACAATCGCTTGGAATGGAACAGACAAATAATTCTTTGTCTTTTTGACTAACTCTGCGTTGTCAAGAAAATTTCTCATAGTCACTTACTCAAGTAAGCTCCTACGATAAATTTTCTTTCCGCCTTGATTTAGCCTAAAAATACAAATTTTATTTGTCTGTTCTCAAAAATTTAAGTAGCAGTATAATTTATGAAAGTTTTACTCCTAATCTTTTTCACCTTTTTATCTTTATTTGCTAAAGTAGATATTTCTCTCTCCCATACAAATATAAAACATGGTACAACTTTTGCTGTGGTACTTCAAAGCGATACTAACTTATCACAAGCTCCAAATGTAATTTTTAAAAATAAAACTTATCAGATGTTTACTATCAATGGAAGTATTCAAAACTATGAGGTTTTTATCCCTGTAGGTTATCATAGTAAAAAACAAAAAGAGAATGTACAAGTAAGATATCTAGAAAATAGTGAAATAGTGAAAAAAAATATCCCTATAAATATCGTTGATGGAAAATATCGACAAAATGAGATTATAAAAGTTGCCAAAGGGAAAGTAACACTCTCTTCAAAAAATAAAGAAAAAACAGCCAAAGAATACAATAAAGTTTTTAAAAATGTTTATTCAGTAGTTACCTTATATGATTTAACAAACAACTCAACTTTTATTCTTCCTATGGATAGCAAAATAACAAGTGCTTTTGGAAATGCTAGAGTTTATAATGGTGTGGCAAAAAGCTATCATACTGGAACAGATTTTAGAGCAAAAGTAGGGGATGAAGTAAAAGCTTCAAATGATGGGAAAGTAGTTCTTACTATGGATAGATTTTATTTAGGGAATGTTATCT
>JGI24724J26744_10001016_pt1 | contig 19603 bp, 14 predicted proteins | sample Cruoilmetagenom7_FD_26744 | JGI IMG/M metagenome (IMG submission 26744) | reverse complement strand
ATGAATATAGTTTTTTATATCCTTTATTAGATAATTCTGCGATTGCAGCTTTTGCAATACTTTTTGTTATTTTATTTTTATTTATAATAAATGCGTAAAGAAGAGTTCTGTCGCATGCAATATTGATTAATCTGGGAATTCCTTTTGAATACTTGTATATTGAGTAAACAGCAGGTTTGGTAAATTGTACTGTACGGTTTTTTGAGGCAAGATTTAAACGGTGCCAGATGTACTCATTTGTTTCTGCAATATTGAATGGCGTTAAATAACAGCTCAAGGTTATGCGTTGTTTTAGCTGCATAAGTTCCTGTGAATCAAGCATTTTTTCAAGCTCTGGTTGTCCCACAAGGATAATCTGCAGTAATTTGCTTGTTGTTGTTTCAAGATTTGAAAGCAGTCTGATCTGCTCAAGCACATCTTTTGATAAATTGTGCGCTTCATCTATTAATAGAATAACATCTTTTCCTTCAGCTTTTTTCTTTATGAGAAAAGAATTAAAAACATTTATAAGATCTCTGGAATTATCCTTATCAGCGCAAATCCCAAATTCATCGTTAATTGCTTTTAAAAGTTGTATGGAGTCTAATTTTGGATTAAAAACATATGCTATTTCAAAATATTGGCTTAAAGATTCTATAAATGTACGGCAAATTGTTGTTTTTCCACATCCTGCAGATCCTGTAATTAAAACAAAGCCATCTTTTTGGCTAATTGCATATTTAAGATGTGCAAGCGCTTCTTCGTGGCACCTGCTGAGAAAAAGATATGCAGGGTTGGGAACAAGTTTAAATGGTTTTTCTTTAAGCCCGAAAAAGCTTTCATACATTTATTTTCTTTTTCATCCTTTTCTCATCAAAGTTAACTTTATATTTTTTTACCATATTCCAGGAATTTTGCTTTTGCAGAATTTACATTTACCTTTGTCTAAATTATCAGCTGTGATAAAATAGCCATTTCTTTCAATAAGCAGTTTTTTGCAATTATGACAATATGTATGATTTCCCTCATGATTTAACACATTTCCAACGTATACATAACGAAGTCCTTCCTGCATGGCAATTTTCCGAAAAAGTGTAAGAGTTGCAACAGGAGTAGGTGCTAATCTATTAAGTTTATATTTAGGGAAAAAACGAGAAAAATGCAAAGGATAATTTATTCCCACGTTGTTTATAATCCATTCACACATCTTTTTTACCATATCTGTATTGTCAACATATCCTGGAACAACAAGGTTGGTAATTTCAAAATGGATATTGTTTTCATGCAGGGTTTTAAAAGTGTCAAGCACAGGTTTTAGCCGACCCCCATTAAGTTTTTTGTATATTGTGTCACTAAATGCTTTGAGATTGATGTTTGCAGCATCAAGGTTCTGGCACAAATCAGACAAGGGCCGCTTGTTGATATAACCATTTGAGATAAGCAAATTATGCAGCCCGTTTTTTTTAGAAAGTTTGGCTATATCTGCCATATATTCATAAAATGTGACAGCTTCAGCATATGTAAATGCTATTGATTTTGCTTTAGATCGTTTTGCATTGGAAACAATATCTGATGGAAAAAGATCAAAGTGTCTCACTTTTTCAGGTTTAGCCTGGGATATTTCCCAGTTTTGACAGTTAAGGCACCTGAAATTACAACCTGTTGTGGATAACGAATAAACCATTGAACTGGGTTTGAAATGGAAAAGTGGTTTTTTTTCAACAGGATCTATGTGTATAGCACAAGGATTGCCGTATGTGAGACTGAAAAGTTTACCCTTGTAATTTATTTTTGAGCGGCATAGGCTTCGATCCCCTGGAGAAAGCACGCATTTATGGGGGCATATCTGGCAAACCACTTTGTTTCCATGTTTTTTTTTGTAATGGTGTCCTTCACGAGACCATTTCCAGAGTTTTTCAGGTGCATCATTTTTAAATATTCTACCTCTGATATCATCCTGGTTTGAACTGTCTTTTTTTTCCCCTGAAAAATTAAAAAAAGCATAAGAGGGCTTTAATCCTGAAAACAAAACCGAGCTTGAAGCAAGAAAACAACGTCTGCTAATTTTTTTCATTTTTTATAACTGTTGCCATAACAAATAAACTTGTAAGTTTCAGACACATCAAGGCAATTGCTGCCTTGATAATACCTAAGTAAGGAATCAATATTACACTTGTAAAAAGTGCGCCTATTGCAGCACCTATAAGATCTGCTGAAATAAAACTGCTTAATGCCTTGTTGCTGTTTTCATTAAAACGAAAAATAACAGGAAATTGAAAACCGCATATAAAAGATACAGAAAAACCAAAAATAAGAAAAAATGCAATTGGCAGGACATCTGGCCATTTCCACAGGGAGATGGAAAAAAATCCCATAAAAAAAATTAAAAAAGTATCTGTTGCATACAGAAAATGTTTTTTATTGTTTAATCTCACGAGGTGTTCTCCAAGCAAGGCTCCTGGCAACATACCTACCAAAAAAACTGTGATAATAATGCCTATCTGAAAATAAATATATCCGAAAAAGATCTGAAATGCAAAAATGACAAGGATTTCTGCCCCCATGGTCATAAAGCCTGTGGAAAATAGCAAATACTCCTTAGCTGAAATGCAAAACAGATATATAATACTAAGTCCGACCAAAACAATTGAAAAAAATAGAGGAGATGAGGAAAATTTTACAAACCATTGGAGAAATACAACTCTTATAAGATAAGGCGAGGTGTCACTGTTTTGAATTGCCTTTTTTTCTATTAACGAATTTAATTCGGTGATTCTTTCTTCTGTAATATTGCCATGATAATAATATTTAATGTAGCTTGTGAGTATTGATTTTTTTTCAAGGCATGCAGGAATATCTTTTTTTATGGGATTGTCACTGCAGATAAAATATATTTTTTGCCCTGGCAAAAGAAGAACATTATTAAAAAATTGTGATACAGTATTGTAAACAGAAGAAATTTTCATTTGGTGAACCTTAGAAAGATAATTATCATACCCATCCATGGAAAAACCCAAAACACCATCTGTTGTAAGATGAAATTTTGCAAGTTTGTAAAATTGACGTGTGTAAAATCTGTTCGTCTGAAACGTTGCAGGTTCAGGTAGATTGACAATTATTGCATCATATTTTTTTTTCGATTTTAAAAGATATGCCCTTCCATCCTGGCAGATAATGTTAAGAGCAGGTATTTTTTTTATTATTCCAAATAGCAGCATAGCTGATATGGCTTCTGAATCAATTTCCACATAATCTATAACATCTGGCCTGTATTTTTGAAGCTGGGTTATAATCTGTGCTTCAGCGCCTATTAACAAAATTTTTTTTGGTTTGGCCACCTGTGATACAGAATAATGAACAAGTTCTTCTGCAAGGCTCTGGTTGTTGCTGGTAAGCTCAGGGATACCGTCTTTAAACATTGTTATCTGGTCATTGTCTTTATGAATTTCTATGCGTCCAAAGCAGGATTCTTTATAGTAGACAAGTTTTCCTTTATGTGGAGACAAAGAGTAAACTTCCAGAAAAATGCCAGATAAAAGTATCACAAATGCAAAGCAAATTAATGTTAAAATAAAAAAATGGTTTTTGTATGAGATTGAAAAAATCAAATAAGTTGTTAAAAGTAGAGGTAAATTGATTATAAAAAGAGACTGCAATGGAGTTACAAGGTAAACAAGTACAAAAGAAACCAAAACGCCGCCGCAGATATCTCCTAAATTATCAGCAATATAGATTTTTGTACCTGAAAAATCATGATCAAAAATTCGTATTACAAAAAAACTGTATGGTAAAATAAAGCCAAGAATAACACAATATGGGGCAATAGAAAAAAAAACAAATATCAGTGTAGGATAAAACCCCACACAACTTCCTGGAATAAAAAAAACATCTCTAAAAAATCGGATGGAAAATATTTGTATGCTAGGAAGAAAAGCAAGGCATAATAAAAGCCATCCCAGCCCGTTGACTGAGATTTTGCCTGCATAAGAGCATACAAGTTTAGATATTAAAGAACCCAGGCCGTTTAAAACCAGCCAGGCAAAAAGGATCAGGGCGATAACAAATTCATTTCCTGAAAACTGTACAAGCAGCTCACGAATAGTAATCACCTGGGTAACCACAGATGATATGCCTGTAGCAGTAACAGCAAGTATTATTGTATGTTTATTTCTCCTCTTCAAAATACTGAACCTGATAGGTTAAAACATCAGGTTTGCTGTTTTTCCATGCATTTTCAGGCATACCTGCTTTTAGACAAAGATTATTAAGAAAATTTTCAGGCTTTGGCAGCTGCTCCCATACCTGGGGAAGAAAAGTGGCACTCAAATGCTCTTTCCGGATGATAACACCATCTTTGTTAACACGCAATTTTTTTATTAAATCATTGCCGTCAATATAGTGAAGAGGTTTTGGCCTGGTTAGAATACTAACCTCAATATTAACACTATCTAACTCTTTTTTTTGTAGTGNAGGGAAACGAGGATCGTGAAAGGCTGCGTTAATGGCATTTACTTTCACTCCATTTAAAATGGTGTCAGTTGTTTCCAGACTGCCAATGCACCCCCGCAGATGTTTATCAATTTTCAAAGTTACAAAGGTGCCCTGACATGGCTTAAAGGCACTGTCTTTCAACGCCTTTGTAAAAGAATCTGAAGCTTCAACCTTTTTTCCGAGTTTTTCAGAAATAGTTTTACGGGCAAGCTTCAAAAGGATTTGCCCTTGGTTATAATCAAAGATCGTTGTTAATTGTTTTTCTTTCATATCCTTACCTCCAAAAAAGGCAATTGCTCCGTAACCGACAATTTTATCAGGTTTTCCACCTGCATCTCCGCTGTTTGAGTAATGCAAAACTGCAGGTTTCCAACCATGCCGGCGGGCTAAGTTGATTAGGATTAATATTGGAATTTTCCCACATGCTCTGTTCTTGCTGTTTAAAAGTTTGTCATGATCCAATTTTAATATCATGTTTATTGTTTCTTTATCTTTTTGCACAGCATCATCATATGAAAGATAGTGGGATAAGTCTGAACTTGCAACCAGAAGAGTATTGTGATCAAGCAAAGGATCAATAGAAGATGCAAAACTGTTAATGTTGCATGGTCCAGCAATAATTGGAACCAGCTTGAATTTATTCAGGTAGTACTGCAGAAATGGAAGCACAACTTCAATTGAATGCTCTTTTTTATCAGAAACCGGATTTAACTGAAAAAGATCAGACCGGCTTAGCAGCATTGTTGCATCTTTATCTATTTCAATCATGCCCAGTGGAGTCTGGTATGCATCAGCATCAGTAATTACTCCATTTTTAAAACCTATGTTATGATCAGGCCCGATTAATATAACTTTTTCAAATTTTTTGTTTTTTAATACAAAACAGGCACAAGCAGCAGTAAGTCCTGAATAGATATATCCTGCATGGGGTAAAATCAGGGCTTTAAGAGTCATGTGAGAAAATTTGCCTTTATCTTTAAGTTTTGCGCGGCAAGTTAGATTCTCAATTACATTTTTAAGTTCAGATTGTTGTTTAGGATAGAAAAGCCCTGCCCAGGCAGGGTTTCTTATTTTTTCAGCGCAAACTTCATTAATATTTGCAAAAGATATCAAATACAGCAAAGTAAGAAAAGTTATGCAAAACCTAAATAAAATATTATTCATTTGTTTAGCCTAACATATTCATTTGTAAAAGATATTTTAAATTGAAAAAGTTTGGTTCGTAATTTTTTTATATATTTTTCTTGAACAAGACCATATTATATTTTTATATATTTTTCAAATCAAAACTTAAACCAATTAAAGGTTTTTTTGCAGGGAAACTATGAATTTTAACTTAATAAGGTATGATGGTGATTTTTCAAGGAGAAATAATTTCAAGCATTAAAAAAAAAGGGGAAAGGCGATGGACTTTTTTTATTGATGCAACATTTAGTATAATTTTTTTATTGTCAGGTTCCAGGTTGTTTCGGAAATCTGAATTTCCTTAACTAAAGAAGCCTTAATAGTTTTATCAACTATCATAAAAGAGTGTGGACCAGTAATTTTGGTACCAGAAAGCATTGAACCTTTTACTGTTAAAACAGAGATGCTTTCTTTTTCATGGGCAAGTTGCATTATGGCTTCTTTTTCGATATTGTTATTTTCAATATCATCAATTATTTTTTCTATACACGTTTTCTGCGTTGAAATATCACTATCTGTTTTATCAAGCTTATCAAAATATTTATTAACTTTTTCATCTAAATTTTTAATTCTTAAATCAAGCTCTTCCAATATTTTTTTTGCCTTTAAAAATTCTTTTTCATTTATGTTTTCCTTGCCATGCACTGCTTTAAGCCTTTCGGTTAAAGCTTTTTTCTGTAGAGTTGCACGATCTTGGATATAAACTTGTTCTGTAATTTTTTGCTGCAAGACTTTTTTGGTATTTTCAAGTGTTTCAAAATCTGTCTGTTTTTTTTCTAAGATTTCTTTATCATTTTTAATGGCATTTTCATATATATCAACAGCTTTTCTTGTGAGTTCATCCTTCCCTACAACTATTTTGCAGGGGTTTGATACATCNGTACCAATATCTTTTATTTCAATCCCCTGTTTTGCTGCAACATAAGATGATATTATTTTTCCCCTTTCAGATAAAAAATTTCCGCTTGTCCTTATTTTTGAATCCAGGACTTGCTTTGTAACGATAACACCGCCAACTGTCTTAATATTGGACTTATTAATAAATTTAGCTGAAACAACTCCTTCAGATACGATTTTTGCTCCGATAATTCCTTCTGCTACTTTAACATTTCCTTTTGCCATAATTTTTGCACCATCATGTATTGATTGTGCATACAAATTATTAGCTTTTACACTAAAATCTTCATTAATTCTACCTGTAACAATAACATCTCCTTCATAGTCAATATTGCCAGTGTTAAAATCCACATCGCCTTTTATTTTATGTTTCAAAGTTACAGAAATCTTTCCTCCTGCTGTAATAGCTGGTATGCCTCCTGACGATGCATGAAGTTTTAGGCGATCTTCAGAAATATCGGTTCCTCTTCCACGAATAAGTTTAATATCATTTAATTTTGGAAAGGCTATAGAATTTCCAAATACATCCTTACCTTCTTTTCCCTGCAGAACAGGTATTTTTTCTGCTAAAAGATCTCCTTTTTTAACATGGGGAATTTCACCTCTATCTTTAAAGTCAATATTTCCATCTTCAACTATCTTACCGGCGTTTAAAAAACCCATGTCAAAATAGCGTTTAATTTCAGCATCTTTACCCGGGGTGAAAGCAGTGCCTCTTGCAATAACAAATGCCTGTTGCTTTGCAGCCTCATTTTGCAAATAGTTTTTAATTACATCATCATCTACAATTTTGTGGGTAATCATATTTTTCTTTAAAATATTTTTTATATCATCAACAGAAACAGACTCAGGCAAATCATCTACCAGTTTTATTGTTGCCTCAAGCATGTTTTCTGATACTGTTATTTGAAAATTATCCGGTAAATCAGTTTCTTTAGCAGGTTGAGTTTCAGAAGAGGATAACTCATTCTTTTTTTCACCATCATTATTTTGCTGCTCACATTTTGTGTTATTGTTATTATCACTATATTCATAAAACAAAGGATCAAATTCTATCTGAGCAGAATTAAGATCTGTACTTGAAATTATACCTAAATCAAGCAGCATATCACCAAGCATTCTGCATATTTTATTGCTCTTGTATTCATTTGCCTGAATTTCCAGTATACCATTAACATCTTTTTCTTTAATAAGACCTTTTTCAATAATAAACTCACCGAATTTTTTACTCAACTGTCTTTTTGTAGCAACATTAAGATTTGCCATCAAAGAAGGTGAAATAAAATTCGATTTAAGGAGAATGTCTTTAAGTAAAGTTGTTTTATCAGATAGTTTTTTTTGCTTGAAATCAGATAGTATCTGATTTAATTGTTCCTGTGGTATTAATTTGTTTGTAAGAATAATTGAGTATATTGTTTGATCATATCTACTTATTATTTTACCGCAGGTTTCATTTATTACGTTTTTGTCTGCCTTTACACTATCTTCAGATGGCTCAGGTTGTTTTTTTTCTGCTGTTTTTTTTAAATCCAGATCGTTTTCAGAAAGGGCACTTTTTTTTTCTTTTTGAATCATTGCATTATCATCAACGATAAGTATATTCATTGTTATCTCCGGAAATACTTTTTTTAACAATGGTCGGTAATTTTCTGATTCAATGGATTAAAAATTATAACTATCTGAATTTATCACAAAAGGTCGCACGGTTTGATTCTATGACCCATTGAAATTATTAAATTTAAAATTTTTAAAACTTAAATAGCTTTATAACAGTGGTTGCTTTTCGTAAGATTAAAAAAAATACTTGCCAGATTTTTTATCTTGAATGGAAAAAACTTGAAAATAAAGTTTAAGTGTTGTTTTCCTTAAGTTATTTTTTTAGCTACAAGAAGATAGAGTTTATTTTCATCAATGAATTTTGTGATTTTAAATCCAAAGGATTTTAAAGTTTTAATGGCTTCCTCGTGGCTGGGAAAATCATCAAGTGGAAACGGAGATTTGGTTTTTAGCATATCAATAAACGATTTGCCCATAGGATGGCTAATTATAAGATGTCCGCCTGTTTTTGTCATCCTGCTGATATTTATAAGGGCTTTTTTTTTGTCAGCAAGATTAGAATAGCATGCATTGACAAAAACAACATTTATGCTGCTATTTTCCAAACGCAGATCACTTACATCAGACATAATAGTTATCGCAAGTGGATATTTATTTTGAAGTTTTTCAAGCATTGCATCGGACAGATCGCATGCATAAATTTTTTGTGGATCATATTTTTTGATGATAGAAATCAATATACCAGTTCCTGATCCCACATCCAAAATAATGTCACCTTTTTTTATATGAGCAGAAGCAACAATTTTCTCAAGGCGCTCTTGCACACCATGAGGCAGCGGATGGCCAAAAAGGTGGGTCAATTTGCTAAAAAAATTTTTTTGAATACAATTTATTCTCTTAACACTTAGCTTTATCATTTGTTTGACATATATGCATAGTTGCTCTATTGTGGGTTAATTTCACTTGAGTGCCAATAGAAAAATATGATAATAAACTAATATTATTGCAAAACACTAGATAAGTCAAGCTAAATAAGCAGTTAAACAAGCCTACGTTGTTATTCTTTTTTGTATATGCATAGCTTTTGTGCTATACTAAAAGCTGTGAGTAAAAAATAAGTTGTTTTTGCTCACTGCCTTAATTCAACTTTTACAAACATTATTACAGTTGCATGATCTTTTCTTTTCTTTAGATTTTAGCTATGACATAGCTAAATGCCAGCAATACTTGTCTAAATATGTAAAGTATTATGGAAACAATATTTGCTATTGGTGATATACATGGCTGTTATGACAAGCTTTGTGAAATAATTGAAATGATAGATATAGATTTTGATAACAACCGGCTTGTATTTCTAGGGGATTACATTGATCGGGGGTTACAATCTTTTGAGGTTATAAACTATCTGATTGATTTAAAAAAACGCTGTGGAAAAGTTGTATTTTTAAAAGGTAATCATGAAGAAATGCTTCTGAACTATCTTGCAGGGTCTGGCAAAATCACTTATTTGGCAAATGGAGGCCAGCAAACTTTAGAAAGTTACATAAGGCATATGTCCAAGCAGGATACGTTACCAATTCCCAAGGAACATCTTGATTTTTTTAACTCACTTTCTTTATATTACCATACAGAAGAATATATATTTGTTCATGCGGGACTTAATAAACAAAAATCCCTTGAAATGCAAAAGTCAGATGATTTGCTCTGGATACGGAAAAAATTTATTAAAACAACTTACAATTTTGGAAAGCGCGTAATATTTGGGCATACACCATTTTTAAAGCCTTTGGTGCAGCCGAATAAAATTGGAATTGATACAGGAGCTGTATACGGCAGAAAACTTACTTGTGTTAAACTGCCCGAAGTTAAATTTTATTCAGTATAAAAAAGAATATACTTTAAATAGTTTTGTATAGGGCTTGATAAAATATTTTCATAACTTTTTTAAACAAATATACTTTTATATTTGTTTTTATGAAAGGAGAAATGTATTGCCACATGAGAAAATATACTTTTGTAATAATATTAATCGGTTTTATTTTTACTAGTGCATATGCAGCTGAAAAAATTACTGTGGGTGTAGATGTGGCAAACATAAGGTCTGGGGCTGGCATTAAAAAAGATATTTTATGGAAAGTGGAAAAATATCATCCCTTTATTGTCATCAAAAGGTCTGGCCTATGGATAAATGTCAGAGATTTCGAGGGCGACAATGGATGGATACACAAATCGCTTATTCGAAATATTTCATCGGTTATTGTTACTGTTGATAAATCCAATATTCGATCAGGCCCTGGGAAATCTAATAAAATACTTTTTACTGCTGAAAAAGGAATTCCATTTAAAGTGCTTAAAAGAAAAGGCAATTGGATCAATGTGGTTCATTCAGATGGAGACAAAGGATGGATTCATAAATCTTTGCTCTGGTAAAGCAAAAAAACAGCATCTTTGGTGGAGCAATAACTAACGAGGATTTATTATGACATCAACACTTCAAATAAAAGACAATAATAAGCTTGTTGTGGGAATAGGATCAGCTCTTGTGGATATTCTTGTTCATAAAAATGATGAATTTCTCAACAAATTAAGCATAAAAAAAGGCGGAATGACTCTTGTTGATAATGCTTTGTTGACAAATACTTTGTCTGCAATATCAGATAAGCCTTGTATTGTCCCTGGAGGATCTGCCTGCAATACTATAATAGGAATAGCCAGTCTTGGAGGCCAGGCGCGGTTTGTTGGAAAACTTGGCACAGATGAGTACGGTGAACTTTTTACAACAGATTTAAAGAAAAATAATGTTGACAATATGCTTTTTTTATCATCATTGCCCACTGGAAGGGTTTTGTCAATTATCACACCTGATGCACAAAGAACCATGCTAACTTATCTGGGTGCTTCTTCTGAAATAAAATCTGAAGAGATCACTGATAGCTGTTTTCTAGATGCAGGTATTGTTCATATTGAAGGGTATATGCTTTTTAACAGAAAACTTATGCTTGCTGTAATGCATGCTGCAAAAAAGGCGGGTTCACTCATATCTCTGGATCTTGCCAGTTTTACTATTGTGGAAGAGTCAAAAAAATTTTTAAAAGAAATTGTGGATAAATTCGTTGATATTGTTATTGCCAATGAGGATGAAGCTATAGCATATACAGGATATAAAGATGAATTAAAAGCTGTTGAACTGCTTTCTGAAAATGTTAAAATAGCTGTACTTAAGATTGGCAAAAGGGGCAGTTTTATCTCTTATAAAGGGAAAATAACAAAAATAGAATCTGTGGGGAACAGAAGTGCTGTAGATACAACAGGTGCTGGTGATCTTTGGGCATCTGGTTTTTTATTTGGACTTGTAAATAAATATTCCATTGAAAAATGTGGTCAACTTGGATCTTTATGTGGTTATGAAGTGTGCCAGGTTGTTGGCGCAAATATTCCTGATAAAAGCTGGAATAACATTAAAAAATTTTTGTAATGTTTTGGAGAACAAATGGAAATCAAAAAGCAACTATCACGCAAGCAACTGCTAAAAGAACCTGATGAATTTTTATCTTTTACTGCAAAGCTATTTAAATATATACTGGATAATAAAACAAAGATTGCATTGGCTTTTGGTATGTTAGCAATCATTGTGATGGCTTTTTCAGGTATTAAATATTATGCTTTGCAAGCTGAAAACAAAGCTTTTTTTCTTTTGGAAAAGGCTGCTTCACAATATGAAAAAATAAAAAATAATAAAAAAAACACAAATATTTCTGTGGTTGAGGATAAGTTTAAATTTATTATTGGAAAATATTCAGGAAACAATGCTGGCAAAATGGCAGGGGTAATGTTGGCAAATATTTATTTTCAAAAAGGTAAATACTCTGAAGCAATAGAATTATATAAAAAAAATTTATCTCATTTTAAAAACAATGGCTATTGCAGAAATATTATTATAAGCGGAATAGGCTACTGTTATGAGGGGACAAAAGATTTGAAGAAAGCTGTAAAATATTTTGAAATGATTGCAGCCGGAGACAACCCCTTTATGAAAGATGAAGCATATTTTAATTTAGGACGACTTTATTTTGCAATAGGTGATAATAACAAAAGCAAAAAATCTTATGAGCAAATTGTTTCACAATATGCCGGTTCCATTTATTATGAAATTGCTAAGGAAAAAGCATTGGGTTAGTATAGTTGTCCGTTCATAAACAAGGAGTTAGCAATGCACACAAAAATAACTGAACTATTTANTATAAANTATCCTGTTTTGCTGCCAGGAATGAGCTGGATAAGTGTTCCCAGACTGGTTGCTGCTGTGTCCAACGCTGGAGGGCTTGGTATATTGGCAACAGGCCCTTTGAGTTCGGATGAAACAAGAAAATCCATAAAAAAGATCAGAGAACTCACAGACAAACCTTTTGGAATTGGAATAACGCTTCTTATGCCAGGTTCAAAGGAAAATGCAGAAGTTGCGTGTGAAGAAAAAGTGCCTGTTGTAAATTATTCTTTGGGCAAAGGAGACTGGCTCGCTTCAAAAGTTCATGAGTATGGAGGCAAAGTAATAGCAACAGTTGTAAATCATAAACATGCAAAAGCTGCTGAGAAAAGCGGAGCTGATGCGCTTTTAGTAACCGGACATGAAGCAGCCGCCCACGGTGGCGAGGTAACTTCACTTGTTCTTATTCCTTCCATAGCCGATGCTGTTGATATACCAGTTGTAGCCACCGGAGGATTTGGTGATGGAAGAGGTCTTGTTGCCGCTCTTTCTCTTGGTGCAGAAGGGATTGCAATGGGCTCAAGATTTTCCGTGACAAAGGAAAGCCCGGTTCATAATAATGCAAAAAAGCATACGGTTGACAAGGGAATTGAAGATACCATATATTCTAACAGACTAGATGGGCTATACTGCAGAATGATGAAAACACCTTCTGCGGAAAAAGCTGTTAAAAAGGGAATGAACCTTCCAAAAGCTGCACTATCCTCTGTTGAAATTTCTAAAAAACTGCAGATACCATGGTTTAAACTTGCAATGGGTACAGTTTTAAAAGGCCCTAAAATGTTAAATAAACTGGCATTAATGGCAACAGCTTTTGATCTTATTGATAAAGCAACCAACGATGGAGATCTTGAGACAGGTGTTCATCTTATAGGACAGGTGCAAGGCCTTATAAGTGATGTACCTACTGTTGGCGAACTTTTTGACAATATAATAAACGAAGCTAAAAAAATAAAAGAGAAAACAGATTTGATGTTTAATTAGCTTTGAAAGTTTGCAACAACTGTTTAACCGGGATCTTTTAAAAGCCTATGTTTTTTTTCGGATATTTTCGTTAAAAAGTGCGGATTAGCTGTTTGATAAAGGTCTTTTGAGAAGCTTTTCAGCCATTTTTGCGATTGCATCAGCCTCTATTTCTGCAATTGACCAATCGTTTTTATTGAGTTTGTAATGATTAATTGCAGAACTTGATTTCAATGCCAGATTTTTTTTTGTTTCAAACATGCGCTCAACTGGTGTGGGCCCAAAAAGTACTATGGAAGGGCTATTCATTGCCCAGGCAATATGTGTTGGGCCAGAATCATTTCCTATTGTCAAATCAACTTTATCAATTAGTGCTTTTAAACTATTAAAACTAAGACCAGGTAATACTGTTGCATTGCTGCATTGCGATGCAATCCATATAGCTTTTTTCTTTTCTTCCTTATTTCCCCATAAAATTAGAATGTTGGCATCTATCATGTTGGCAAGTTCGACAAATTTTTCCTTAGGGTAATTTTTCGACGGCCAGGATGACCCTATGACAAAAGCAATATTTAGCCTGTCACTTGCAATAAGTCCATCAAATTCAAATCCATTTGTATTATGATAATATAAAGAAGGTCCTTTGTTAAAAACATCATCAATGCAAAAAGGTATCTGCAATGCATCAGCACAAAGCATGCAGTTTCTTATAATGCTGTTTTCCTCATAGGATATATTTGAAGTGGTTTTGTAAAAAAAAGTGCTGATTTCCTCCCTGACTGATTTTCTGTTGTATCCATGACTGTTTTTACCTATTATCCGTGTAATAATAGCAGATTTTATCAACCCCTGCATATCGATAATCCTGTCATAAGGCTTTAGCTGTAGCAATGTTATTACTGTTTTTATTAGAGGTAATATGCGTTTTGCCTTTAAGACGTTTTTCAGAGACAGGGTGTGAATGGTATTAATATGAGGATGATCATTTAAGACAGTGGCCATGCTTGTTTCTGTGAACCAGTCAATTATTGCTTCAGGATAATATTTTTTAATAATCTGCAGCACAACTGTGCTGTGAACAATATCTCCAAGGGCACTTAAACGAATAATAGCAATTTTCATTCTGATTTTGCTCCTATACTAATATACTGTTTAAAAAATAGTTAAAATCCACTTTTTTTAGCCTTTTAAATACCAGCATTCTATTTTTATAACAACGATTTTAAAATTTTCTATATACCTTAAGTTAGGGTTGCAAATAGCATTTGTTTAGGCCATCAATAATAAATTGAAATCCAATTCGTAAGAAAATATTTTTTAATGCGTCTATTTGTTTAAGTAAGCAAAGTTTAAGTAAGTTTAAGGTTATGTTTAGTGATTATATCAAAATTTTTTTAAGTCTAAGGAGGTGATAATTTAAATTTTGGTTTTACTGATACTTAAACTTGCTTATATGCTTTATCTGTTTGGTATACACAAATAAAAAAACAATTAAAATAAGGAGTTGGACATGAAAAAAATTGTTGCGGTTTTATCTTTTTTACTTATCCTGGCAGGAAGCGTTTATGCTGAAAGGCCTGATCCCAATAAACTGTATATGTCAGGGCCATTGACATACGGAGGGGATGGCTGCCCCCAGGGAAGTGTAGCTGGAGATTTAAGCGATGATGGTCTTGCCATGACATTATACTTTGATGCGTATTCGGTTGAAGTTTTAGGAGGTTCCAGAAGACCTTTTGCAAAAAAAACATGCGGCTTATCTATACCGCTTAATATTCCTTCGGGATGGCAGTTTTCAATTGTTGATATTACATATCGCGGCCTGGTATTTTTGGAAGAAGATGTAAAGGCTTCTTTAACGTCAAAATATTATTTTATGGGTCAGCCTTACGGGCCTGTCAGAGAAACAAAATGGGTAGGTGAAGTTGATGAGGGTTTTACAATAGTAGACTCATTAGGAGTTGAATCTCTAAATACCCAGTGGTGGTCACCATGCAACGTGCAAAGAAATTTAAGCCTGGATACAACCATAAAGGTAAACAATTTAAGAAATCGTGAGGGCTACGGCATCATTGCAAATGAATCTACAAATCTGAATATAGCACATATTTATCAGCTTGAGTGGAGAAGATGTTCGACCAATTCTTCAAAGCCAGCCTTTGAGTCTTCAGACTACTTGTTTAACCGGGAAAACAAAAGAAATTGGCCTTTATTTCAAAAAAGCCGTTTAGATTTCAATTTGCTTGATGATTAACAATAAAAAATAATATTTTCTCTTCATTAATTTATAACACGCCAAAGTAACCTGATTATTTTTTACAATTATCAGGTTATTTTGGCTTAAACTATTATGAGGGTATAATATATGAAAAAAATAAATATATTAATGATATTTGTTTCAGTTGCAGTAATAATTTGTCTGCCAGGAATATTTTTATTTGCAGCATCTGCAAGNGTAAGTGATAACAATTTTTCAGAATTAACTTGTGGATCAGATCCNAGCTTACTGGCTGCTAAATTAAAACAAGCCATGATATCTTCCATGGAAAAAAAGGTTTTGGAAAATCTTGAAACAGCAATACAAACAGGTGGTTGCAGATATCTAACTAAATATTATAGAGCAAACTCTATGCCCTTATTAGAAACAGTAACAGCCCAAACAGACAGTGCAACACAATATTCAGAAACAAACACACAAGTGCAGGGTGTGGATGAAGCTGATTTTATAAAAAATGATGGTTCTTATATTTATATTGTATCAGCTGGCAGATTTCATATAATTGATGCATGGCCCCCAGAAAAATCACATGAAATTTCCTTTTTTAAAATTGAGGGCACTCCTGAAAAAATGTTTGTATCAAATAGCAGAGCTTTTATCTATTCATCTTTAAATCAACCTGCTGCCAGTCCATATATAAAAAAACCTTTTGACTATCCACCTTTAAAAAAACCTTTGTTGAAAATTACAGTGCTTGATATTTCTGATGTTACAAAGATAGCTTTAATACGGGAAATGTATTTTCCAGGATCATATGTAAACTCAAGGCTCATCGGAAATGCTGTACATACAGTTGTTGCTTTTCCAGAACTTACAGTTAAAGGTGTTAAATACTGGCCAGAAGCACTTGAATTTTTTTGCGATTATAATAACTTTAAAACCGAATTTGATCCGCTTTATAATAACAGGGAAGCTTTTATCAGATTTGTATTTGAAATGCTGCTGAAAAAAAACAAAGCTCTTATAATAGAAGCTGATATAACAAATATGCTTCCTGCAATAGAAGATATAAGTTATAATGATGGGCAGCAAAGCTTTAAAAAAACTATCTTGTGTAATAGCAGCAGGTTTTATATTCCTTCTGAAATAAAGGGAAGCGAGCTGGTTTCAATATTTTCCACAGGTATTGATACAAATACCTATTTAAATTCAACAACAATATTAGGCAGACCCGGAGCCTTATATGCCTCAAACTCAGCATTTTATGTTGCTTCAAAAAATTCATACTATAAAACTTTAAAATGGCCGTTTAACCAAAAATTTTATGAATCAACAACCGTTTATAAATTTAAACTGAATAACAAGCAGTTTTCATCAAAATATGTTGGTAAAGGAGTTGTAAAAGGAAGAATCCTCAATCAGTTTTCCATGGATGAATATGAGGATTGTTTAAGAATTGCAACAACAACAGGTCATTTGCCATCTCCTGATGCTCATAATACTGTTTCAATTTTAAAACATGTTGGCNGGCAACTATCTATAGTTGGCCAAATTGATAATATAGCACCTTCTGAGGATATACGTTCTGTGCGTTTTGACAAAGATAAAGGATTTGTCGTGACATTTAAAAAAACAGATCCTCTTTTCGTGTTAGATCTTTCTGATCCTTATAACCCAAATATTGCAGGAGAACTTAAAATTCCTGGATTTTCTACTTATATGCACCGTATAGATGATAAGCATTTGCTTTCAATTGGATATGATGCAAAGGATAATGGATCTTTTACCTGGTTTCAAGGTATTATGCTGCAAATTTTTGATATTTCAAACATGAAAAATCCACAACTTGTTCACAAGGAAATAATTGGAACACGGGGATCAACTTCAGATGCTACGGCAAACCATTTGGCATTTAACTATTTTAAGCCAAAAAATCTATTGGCAATTCCCATGGTAATATGTGAAGGACAAGGCAGTAATTGGTCATACGGAAGTGAAATGTCATTTAGCGGTCTTATGGTATATGAAGTGACACCTCAGGAAGGTTTCACATATCTGGGCGGTGTTTCACATCAGGAAAAAGAAAAAAATGGTTACAGTTCGTGTTCAAACTGGTGGACAAATCCAAATTCTAAAGTGAAACGGTCAATCTTTATGGATGATTATGTTTTTTCTGTTACAAAAGATGAAATTAAGGTAAATAGTGTGTCTGAGCTTGGATCTGATTTTGGAAATGACATTTCAGTTATATCACTTAAAGATAAATGATTTTTTGGCATTGTTAATTCTGAATAGGTCTTTATATCGTATTATGCTAAAATTATACAACAAAAACATTGAAAACCTATTCTTATTTAACAATGCCGATTTTTTAAGATCTGTTTTTTTATATTAAAGGGGGTATTGTTGGTGATCCATGATCCTGAAATTTGCGCCCGTTGTCATTATATTAAACAAGGGTGCTGTTTAATGGATGCCCATGGCATAGATTATATGTTTGGCTTAACAAAACAGGAAATCAAGATTATAGAAAGGACAACTGGGCTGAAGAGATGCGATTTTGTCGTTATTGATAAAGTCAAAGACGATTTTTTAAAAAAAATAAGTGATAGACATCCAGTTTTTTTGAAAATAATGAATAACGGTATCAGGTATCGCTTAAAAATTTTTAATGACAAATGTGTTTTTCTCGATTTAAACGGGTGTAAACTTCCGCTCAATTCCCGTCCTGTCTACTGCAGACTTTATCCTTTTTGGTTTACCCATGATTTAAGACTAATGTTTATTGCCTCGGGAAAATGTCTGGCAATTTCAAATGCCTTATCACATGAGGATGTACTTGCAATAATGGGAGATAAGAAAAGTGATCTTGTTGAACTTTTTAAACGATTGTTAAAATATGCTGACATTAAATAATTTGTCGACAATATCCCTGAGATCTTTTAATTTTTTGACTCATAACATTTAAGGCTCTGAAACAGTTCAAAATATTTATTATTAAGCTATCTCATATAAAAAAATTATTATGAAAAATATTTTCTCAAGTTTTTTTTTAGAAAACCGATATCAAGCTTTAAAGCAAGTTTTTTTAAAAAAAAAAATCAGGTTATAAAAAATTTTATAACAACTACTCAAAATAGCAAAATCTAATCATAAATTTGGTTATGATTAGATTAATGTTATAGTAAATAAGATTCGTATAACCAGGGAGGAAATATTATGGCTCTTTATATTAATCATAATCTGATGGCAATGAATACTGCTAGAAATTTAGGTGGGGTTTATTCGAAGCTAGCTGTATCGACCCAGCGCCTTTCATCTGGTTTGCGGATCAACTCTGCAGCAGATGATGCAGCAGGTCTTGCTGTTCGTGAAACGCAGCGTTCAGATGTTGCTGTATTAAATCAAGGTATTAGAAATGCAGGTGATGCTATTTCCATGATTCAGACAGCTGAAGGTGCCCTGCAGGTTATTGATGAAAAACTTATTCGAATGAAAGAACTTGCTGAGCAGGCTGCTACAGGAACATATAACACGGACCAAAGAACAATCATGCAGGATGAGTATGATGAAATGGCAAAAGAAATTACCAGAATCGCAAATGCCACAGACTTTAACGGCACGAAACTTCTGGATGGTTCAGCATCAGACGGTATGAAAATACATTTTGGTACAGGTAATGATTCAGCAGAAGATTACTATTACATGAATATTGACAACATGACATCTGAATTTCTTGGCGTAGCAGTGGGTAATCTTGACCAGGCATCGGTTGCCTCACAAGTTTCAATAGCTTCACAAGCTGCTCTGGTAGGACAAGCTGAAGTCTTAAGCCAGGCCGCAATTTCCGTTGTTAATACTCAAGCGTCTGTAACATCCCAAATATCATTTGCCAGTCAAACATCATTTGGATCACAATCAGCAGTTGCTTCTCAGGCATCAGTTGCAGCCCAGGTATCATACGGAGCTTTTGCTGCAAATGGTTCATATGGATTCATGGCTTCTGTGGCAGCTCAGGCAGCTCAGATTTCAATTGCATCACAAGGAGC
>JGI24724J26744_10001014_pt1 | contig 19621 bp, 24 predicted proteins | sample Cruoilmetagenom7_FD_26744 | JGI IMG/M metagenome (IMG submission 26744) | reverse complement strand
GGTTGTGGAGTATGTCAAGAGGTTTGTCCGACTTCAGTACCTTCAATCGTAGTGAAACCAAGAATGACTTACGAAGAATACTACGGAAACAAAGCTTAAGGGGATGGCAATGAAAAGAGATAATAAAAATAAGGTGATGCAGGGTTTACTAATTGCTTCATCATTTACACTGATCACTGTGTTTAGTGGATGTAGTGATTCAAGTGAAGATAAGGCTCAAATAAGCCAANCTGCTAAAAGTTCAGACACTGCTCCAAAAATCGAGATTGTTCAAAATGAAAATGCACAAGAGATAAAGGTTAGAGAAAAAGAAAAAAGAGCACTTGAAGTTAAAAATGGTAAAGCATACTATTACGATTACAATGTAAAAAGTGCTTATGATCAGAATTCCAGACCTGCAAATGAAGATGCATCTGTACGTACTAAACCAAGAACATCAGTAGAAGCAAACATGAATGTGAGAAGTCCCTATGAAAAGATTGAAGTTTCACTTTTAGTTCGACATATGAGTAAAGAGTTTATAGTTAAGTGTTCTGCTTGTCATAATGATTATGCAAATGGAATTATTGGGCCATCACTTCTTGGAAAAGATGCTGATTATATCTTTGATAAAATAGCAGACTTTAAAATGGGTAAACAATCAAATCCACTTATGGATGATCTCATTAAAATGATGAGTGATGAAGAGATAAAAAAGATGGCAAATGAAATATATGAATTTAATGAAGAAATTAAAAATATGAGGAATAGATAATGAAGAATATAATTGTAGGTTTTTTTACACTTTTAACACTTGGGTTAATGGCTTGGACAGCATCTCAAGGTGGAGCTTACCATGGTGGTCAGCATAATAAGGTTATAGAAGATTTTGGTGACTCAATGGGTCAAGCTGCTGCAGTAGCTGCACCAGAGGATAAGTCAGATAGAGAAAAAGAAGATGAAGCACTTGGTGCCCTAAGAGATAAAGCTGGAAATGCTGGAGCATTCCCTGTTTCTCAAGAGTATAAAAGTAAATGTGCATCTTGTCATGGTGTAAATGGCTCAGGCTTTCAAAATGGAAAAGCAATGATGGGACCTAAAATATTTGGACAGAGTGCAGAAAAGCTTTATACTGATTTAGTTGACTTTAAAGCTGGTCGTAAAGAGAACATGATTATGAAAGGTCTACTACTCAAACTAACAGAAGAAGACTTAAGAAGACTTGCAGATGAAATTGGTGAATTTCCAGCTCGTGCAGAGGCACAAAAAAATAACTAATGTATTACACCATAGTGAGTAAAGCCCATTATAGTGGCAGGGACACAATGTCCCTGCAACCCCCTAAAGCTACAAGAAGTAAACTTCTTGAGAGATATTAGAAACAAAGAAGCAAGGCGAAGGTAATGGATAAGTATAACAATAGAGAGACGATAAGTAAAACAACATTTTGGTCTACATTTTTTGATACAACAAAAGAGGGCAAGAGTAAGTTTAGCTACAGAATGAAGAGATGGATCTTAGTTATAGCTATTCATCTTTTTTTCTTCTTATCATTTTTTATAGATTTACAGATGCTAGAGGGCACACTTAGTGGTTCAAGGTTTCTAGGTTTTCATATGATTGATCCATATATGACTCTAGAGGTATTTTTATCAACCTTTCATCTACCAATTAACATCATCATCGGTACTACAACTATTGTAATAGTTTATCTGTTGGTCGGTGGTCGCAGTTACTGTGCATGGGTATGTCCTTATGGAATACTCAGTGAAATTGGTGAGAAATGGCATAATATCCTAGTAAAGAAAAAAATCATAAAAAGTAGAAAATTTGATCACAGAGTTAGGTATATATTTTGGGCTATCTTTTTAATACTCTCTTTTACTAGTGGTTATATAGTCTTTGAGACCTTTAATGTTGTTGGGATTTTAAGTCGTGCTATTGCTTATGGGTGGAGTCTAGCACTTATCTGGGTAGTGGTTGTTTTTGCTATGGAAGTTTTCTTTTCTCGTCGTGCCTGGTGTACTTATATCTGCCCGATAGGTACTACATATGGAATGATAGGTAANGTGTCAGCTCTTAGAATTGAGTGGAATGACAACTGTGACAGCTGTATGGTTTGTCATGATGTATGNTTTGAACCTCAAGTTTTAGAGATCACAAAAGCGAAGTATAAAAAACAGATAGATGAGAAAGAGATAACAAGTGCATACATAACAGGTGCAGACTGTACTCTTTGTGGACGATGTGTAGATGTATGCCACGAAGATGCTCTTAAATTCGATTTTAGATTAAAAAGTTTGGTGTAAATATGATTAAAGTCTCAAATCTAACTAAAAAATTTGGCTCTCACGTATCCCTGGACAGTGTAAACTGTGAGTTTAACAAGAATGAATCTATCGCTTTAATGGGTGCAAATGGCGCTGGTAAAACAACACTTATTCGTTCAATTTTAGGCTATTATCATCCAAATGATGGTGAAGTTCTCATTAATGGGCTAAACCCAATAAAAGAGCGTGTAAAGGTTTTAGAAAACATAAGTTTTGTTCCACAGCTTCCACCTCCAATCAAGCTAAGTCTTGATGAGTTGATGCAGTATATTAGTATAGGTGCAAAAGTAGATAGAGACTTAATCATGCACTATGCAAATGAGATGAAACTAGATNTCAGTGCAAATCTGAATAAATCTTTTTTCAAACTGAGTGGTGGTATGAAACAGAAGATGCTCATAGCTATCTCACTGGCTAAAAAGAGTAATATTATCATCTATGATGAGCCAACAGCAAATCTTGACCCAAAGGCAAGAGATGACTTTTACAGACTACTAAAACAAAACGAAGATGAGAAAGTACTTCTGTTCGTTACGCACCGTCTAGAAGAGGTGAAGGATTTAGTAAATAGACAAATTTATATGGACTTAGGGAAAATTATTTCTGATGATAAAGTTTAAGCCTCTACTTCTGACTTTTTTTCTATCACTTTTGATTATAATAAGTGCTTGCAACTCTTCACCTGTCAGTGAAGAAAGCTTAAGAATATGTCCACAATGTAATATGGAACTTCCTAAATCAAATATTCACACATCTTCTATAGAGGGTAACTTTAAAACAGAATACTTTGATGATATAGGGTGTATGGTTTTATGGATGAAAAAAAACAGTATAGATTTAAACAGTGTTGATATGAGAGTTTTTTCAAATGACACACAAAAATATATAGATGCAAAAAAAGCATTTTACAAATTTAATGAAAAGACACCAATGATGTACGGCTTTTCAGCATACGAAAATAAACAAGAGAATATCATCTACTATGAAGAAGTGATGATGAAAATGTTACGAGGTGAGCATATGGCAAACCCGAAAATCAGAAAACAGATACTAGGATATTAATGAAAAACTTATCTTTAATTGCATATTTAGATTTAAAAGAGTCCATACGAGCTAAATGGTTTGTAGTCTATTCATTGGTCTTTGGCGGACTTATAGCACTATTTTTTATAGCAGGTGTTACAGAGTCTCAAGTTATGGGCTTTAGTGGTCTTAGTCGACTTCTACTTATGTATATACAGATTACTATCGTAATTTTACCTATCTTTATTCTTATAACAACAGTTCGGTCAATCTCAGGTGATAGAGACTCTCACGTACTCGAATATATGCTCTCATTTCCTATCTCACTAAAGCAGTACTACTGGGGTAAAATCATTGGTCGTTTCATCACTGTATATCTTCCAGTTATTTTTGCAATGCTTATCGCTATTATATATGGTGCGATTAAAGGTGCTTCAATTCCTTGGGATATCTTCTTTTTATATACAGGGCTACTATTTGCGATGAGTGCTGCCTTTTTAGGTATAGCGTTTTTTATATCTTCATTTGTTAAATCATCCGAAGTAGCTCTTGGTATTGCATTTTTTATATGGATATTTTTACTTGCTTTTATCGATATTGCACTTATCTCACTTATGATGCAACAGAGATTTAACGAAGAGCTTATTATCTTCATCGCTATGATAAATCCTATGGAAATTTTCCGTGTTGCAGCTATTTCACTATTTGACCCTGAACTTACTGTTATGGGTCCAGTTGCATTTTATATACTTGATTCTATGAGTCAAACTGTGTTTGTACTTATATCTATAGGTTATCCTCTTGTGCTTGGTCTGCTCTTCGCATTTTTAGGTTACAAGATATTTGAGAAAAAGGATTTAGTATGATAAAAATAATTTTAGGGATGTTTCTAGCGTCAAGTTTACTCTTCTCTCACGAGATTGACTATGATAAAAATACAAAATGTGTAGTTAGGCAGATAAAAGTATATAAAGATCCTGCTTGGGTAGCAAAGATAGAACTTAAAAATGGTAAAAAACTTTTTTTCTCATCTCCGAAATCTATGTTTGAATTTTACTTTAGACCAGGAAAATGGTTTGAAATTGGTGTGAAAAGTGAAAAAGACTTTAAAGATATCCTTGTTACAGATTTTAAAACACTTAAGCCTGTAAAGGCAAAAGGTGCATTTTACATCTATGGAACTAATGTAACAGGTCCTGCCGGAGATGATTTAATTGCATTTGACTCTTACGCTGCTGCTGAAGAGTTTTCAAAAAAACACAACGGCAAAAGAATTTTAGGGTTTCGTGATGTAAGCGATGCTCTTGTTAGACTTATTAATGGGAGAATATAACTATGAGACCTACACCCTTAGATATTGAAATAGAGTTAGACCCTAAAAGATATATAGTTAGTGAAACTGATGAAAAAGGTAAGATTACGTACTGTAACGATTACTTTGTAGAAGTATCTGGTTACTCTCAAGAAGAACTTATAGGTAAAGCACACAATATTGTTCGTCATCCTGATATGCCTAAAGTAGTTTTTAAACTTTTATGGGAAACTATCTCTGCTGGTAAGAACATCAATGCATTAGTAAAAAACTTAGCAAAAGACGGTAGATACTACTGGATTTTTACAGAGTTTGAAATTAGAAAAGATACTGATACTGGCGAGATTATCGGTTATCATGCAGCTAGAAAAACTATATCTAAATATGTGATAGAAGTTCTTGCAGGTTTATATGCTGAGCTTTTACAGATTGAGAAAGATGACTCAATTGAAGCGGCTGAGACTTATCTCGTAAACTTTTTAAAGGAGAAAGGTGACGATATAGAGTTTGCAAATATTATGGAAGAGATTCATAGATTTTACTAGACTATTAATGTTACNCACTAAAATGAGCAAAGCCCATTTTAATGGCAGGGACTAAAGTCCCTACAACNCCCTAAAGCTACAAAAAGTTAACTTTTTGAGAAAAAGAGGTAAAAGATGAAGTTTTATTTACTACTTTTAATTTTCATCTCTCACCTTGAAGCAAATCCTCTGCAAGAAGCTATTAACACTGCAACGCCCTACTCTACCTTAAAACTATCATCTGGAACTTACACAGGAAATATTACAATTGATAAGCCTCTAACTATTATTGGTAAAGAGAGTGACGTTATAATCAAGGGGAGTGGTATAGATAGCGTTATTACAATAACTAGCTCTCACGTAACACTAAAAAACCTTACAATTAGTGGCAGTGGTAGTAGAATGGACAGGATTGACTCTGCTCTTTCTATGAAAAATGTAAAACAATGTGAAGTAAATGGCTGTAAGATTATTGATAGCCTCTATGGTATAGATATGGACATGGTAAGTGAATCTATAATCGCAAACAACTACATCACATCTAAAGACCTTGATATTTCTCTGAGAGGTAATGCTTTAAAGATGTATTACGCAAACAATAATCTGATACAAAACAACACAATTGAAAACTCAAGGGATGTAACACTCGACTACTCACATGCAAATCTTTTTAAAGGCAATATATTTAAAAATAATAGATTTGCAACACATATAAGCCTGAGTAACAATAATTTCTTTGATAGTAATACCTACCTTTATAACTCTGTTTCTATCATGGTTATGGGTGCTATGAATACAATGGTATCCTATAACACAATTAAAAGCTCTAAGGGTGCCGCTGGTATAGGTGTAGTAATTAATGGTGTTGCAAACTTTAGATTTGAGTATAACACTTTAAAGTTTAATGCTAAAGGTATATATATAGATGGTCAAGAAAAAGCTAAAGGTATGAAAAGGTACATAAATCATAATGAGATCGCTTACAACGGTGAGGCTATTCACTTTCATGCATATATTGTAGATAATACGATAACTCATAATAAAATTTTTGGAAATATAGATGATATTGTTAAAGATATTGAAGGGAACTTTTTGCCTTCAAATATTGTAGAGTATAACTACTGGGATAGATATGCCGGCTTTGATAGAGATGGAGACAGTATTGGAGATAGTTCGCATCAAATCTATCAATATGCTGACCAACTGTGGCACTATAACAATAAGGTAAAATTCTTTTATGGAAGTCCTATTATGTCACTCATGAACTTTTTAGCAAATCTAGCTCCATTTGTAGAGCCAAATCTACTTCTTGAAGATTCTAAACCAGCTTTTACTTCCCAATAATAAGAACTCTTTTTACAACTTCATCATAGTCAACTATCTCTTGTCCATCTTTTATTGTATCTTTTGTTTTATGAGCTGAAAACCCGTAGGCCATTGGTGTAATATTTTCAGTATCATAAAATGCAGTTCTTGCATTTATCCACTCTCCACTGCTTACATCTGTAATCCATACTACTGCTTTGTCTTTCCACTCTATGTTCTCTTCTTTAAACCATAGAACCATACAACCTATATCATCAAACATATATTTTTTACCAGTTTGAGGGTCTCTCGCTTGAGTAGTGTTTTGTCTATCACTCACAACCATAACACATCTAGCACACATATCTCTATCCCAATGCACTTTTGCTACATCTGTTTTAGACTTCTCTTCACATGCCGAGAATCCAAAAGCCATAAGGCCTGCGATTAATAATTTAATATAGTTCAAAAAATATCCTTAATATTGTTTATCTAATAACATCATCTGCTTCAAGAGTAGCTACTTTCCATGAGGGAATAATAGTCGCCGCAACATAGATGGGTACACTCAAGAAAAAAACTAAAAATAGTGTTTGNAAATCTAAGATGAAAGATATTTCAAAAGCTGGTTTCAGGTCACTATATCCTATAAATATATCTCTAAGAAGTGGTGCATTAAAAATATACACATAAGCTAAAGCGAGAATAACACCAAGCATATAAGCAAAAAGAGAAAGTATCAAACTCTCATAAAACTTTTCTTTTAGTACATCCTCTACTCTCCAACCAATTGCTTTGAGTATTCCTACTTCTCTTTTTTGTTCACTACTAAGTCCACTCATTTTATCATAAATAATTATAAAAAATGTAAAAATTGCGATCACAAAGAGTGCTAAAAATATTCCACTTTTATAGTTAAAGATATTCTCATAACTAAGCTTCATATCATCGTTTGTAATTACTCTTGCATTTGGAAACATCTGTTCTACTTTAAGAGCAACAGTCTCTATCTCTTCTATATTAGCAACCTTCACGACAATATCAGTAGCTTTGGACTCCTCTATACCAAATATCTCTCTAAGAGTCTCTTTCGACATAACTATCATGTCATTTGACTCCAGTTCAATATCGGAGTCAAAAACGCCCTTAATCATCACTTTTTTTATCGTACCATCTGCTTTTATGAAGTTAAAGTAATCTTTATAGTAACTAGCATTCATAATCTCTCTAACACCTGCACCTATAAACATACCAGAGTTATCAAGCTCACCTTTTTTAATAATACCATCTAGAGTACTGCTATACTGCTCTTCGAACTCATCGATTCCAATCAGAGTAAAGTTAACACCTGCATTTTGGAAGTAGTAATAACCCCAAACTCTTGCATTTGCACTATGAACTCCAGCAATTTCCAAAAGTTTATCGGTAGCATTTATATCTATCTCTGCAATTCTTGAAGCCTTAGTATTTTGAACTATTATCTGAGGGAGTGCATCGACAGTTGTATTTAGTTCATGCTTTATAGAGTTGGTAATAAAAAATATAGAGGTCAAAAGAGCTGTAAGTAAAGTAAAAACTATAGTAATAAACAGAGACTTATATCCCTGCCTCAAAATAGAACCAAGAGCATACTCTATAAGGTGTATATTTATTTTACTACTCATTAATTTTTACTCGCTATTTTTGAATTTGCTATTGCGTATGTAGCGCTGTCATACTCTCTTAAACATCCATCAAGAGAGTATATATCCGATGCCATGCTAAGGCTTCTATGTCTTATGTAAGAGCTATTTGAGGAAAAAGCCAAATCAGGCAGACCTGTTAAACTCACAAAAAGAACTTTTTTCTCTTTTGTATCTGTAGTCATTGATTTTGAACTACTTAAATATGCTATCTCTACAACCAAAACAGCACTAAACAGTGAGAAAAGATAAAAAGTGAGTTTGCTTTTTTTATTCATCTAGTTTATATACTGACTCTTTTGTAATATCTTCAAATCTTATAACTTTTTTTCCTCGGTGATCCATNTAAAAAGTTTTAGCATCAGCTTCATCTTTAAAACCTATCAACTCATGTCCCATGGGGCCATAAGTATCACTCCCTATCACATAAAAAGCCTTAGTAGCATCGATAGTTTTTTGAGTGTACCAGTCTAGTATCAGTATCTCTGTTATACCCTCTCTGTTATCAAAGTAGTATTTAAACATATCTTTTGCACCATCAAAAGAGTAATGTTTTTCACCATAAAAAATTTGCGTTGCCCATTTTGGATATTTATATACGAACATTCCACATATTGGACACTTCTCACCCTTTTCAACCACTATGTTTCTTAGTTTCTTCTCTGTTTTAGAGTCTCTTTTTTTGTCCCAAAGGTACAGAGATACAGCTTGAAGGTACTTTTGGTTTAAAGGTTTACACAGCTTATCTGCAAGAATTTTTTCTTGCATTGACTCATAGGTTTCAAATATAGATGGGTCTATCTTATTACATTTTTTAGAATAGATTTTTTCACCCATTGGGTATATCTTTTTTTCTTTGATTGCATTTGATATTTCAGGATAAGCAGATAGAGTTACAGACGATAGGGAAAGTATAATTAATGTTATAAAAATTTTATTGAAAAGCATTTATTCACCTTATATTTCGGATGAATAAATATTATCTAAAAAGAGTTAAATTATAGTTAAGATATTCTAAGAAGCATCAATCTTCTGATAAAGAGCACCAAAAGTGCAACAGCTAGGATTTTGAAGTCTATTTCACTCGCTATATGGATATTTTGGAAAGTGTCACTCTGCGTCGCTTCAGGGCCCATTGACTGCATTGCAAGAATTTTAGGAGCATAAACACCGCTAAACATTAACGATGAAAACATTACTGTAATAGCTGCTCCAAAAGTAATAGCATCACGCTGTCCCATCTTGTACATAATAGACTCATATAGAACTACAAATAAAGCAACAAAGTAGAGCCAGTAAGAGAATCTATGAAAAATCTCTGCCATTATTTTTCCGGCATTATAGTGATCGAGTAACATCTCAAACAAAATTTTATCTGTGTTAAAAACGACTGGTGCGACCATGGCACCTAAAACTATAACTCCTCCAAAAGAGGCTGCTAATATAAGTAAGTAACTAAAATCTGCGTATATATTTCTCTTCACTTCATACCTTTAGTGTAAAGCCTCTATCAAAATTGCTATAATCTTTGTAGAACTCTAAATTTTTATAATTTTTATTTTCTAAATATTTTGTTATTTTATCTTTTTGGTCATAACCCATCTCACAAGTAAACAAGTTAATATTTCCTTTTAAGACTTCATCAAGAAGTTTATTAATAATCTCATCACCAACACTTCCACCAAAAAGAGCATTTTGTGGTTCATACGATAAGTTAAACTCTAAAGGTTCATTATCAGCAATATAAGGAGGGTTAGAGACTAAATAATCAATCTTCTCTTCTATTGGTTCAAGAAGTGAACCTAAACGCAATTCTATCCTATCTTGTAATCCAAATTTGGCAATATTTTTCTTTGCCACCTCTATGGCTTTAGGAGAAATATCTACAGCTATGAACTTAGCATTTTTAAATGTGCGGGCAAGTACGATAGATATAATTCCACTCCCAACTCCAACTTCAACAAAAGTCATTACTGCATTTTTATTTTCTACTCTTTTTATCACTTCATCTATAAGTAGTTCAGTTTCAGGACGAGGTATCAATGCACCTTCATCTATATAGAACTCTTCACTGTAAAAACTTACACTATTTGTTATGTATTCATAAGGCTCATTTTGAGCTCTTCGTTTAGCCCATTCTAAAAGTTTTTCAATATCCTCTACCGGACTGTTTTGATTTGTAATAAGCCATAGCTCATCCTTTTGCAGATGGGCCATTAAAAGAAGTTGAGCCTCACGTGAGGCTCTTGGAATATGGGGGTTAAGAGACGCTGTTATCTCTTTTAAAACATCCTTTACTAAATTTGAGCTTCGCATTTACCCTCTAAAGAAGTTTGATNTGCCTCTCCTACATCAACACCAAGCTCTTTNAGTCTCTCTANAACTGGCGGATGTGTATAATGGAAAAAGATATATAAAGGGTGTGAAAGTGGAAAACTTTTATTTTCACTCACTAACTTCTTAAGTGCATTTGCAAGTTCAATTGCTCCTGATGGACCACCAAGTTCACTTCCCATTCTATCAGCTTCATACTCATTATGACGGCTTAGAATTCCCATAATCGGCATCATAATAAAACCCAAAATCGGCATACATAAAAGTAAAAGTATCATTACTAGATATGGCTCTTGACTTAAACCCATCTCTAAGTAGAGTGACTCTGGTAAATTTCCAAAGATTGCAAACATTGCAAAAAGCATCCCTCCGACTAAAGCGATATTTTTATATATGTCTCCATGTGCAAAGTGTCCCAGTTCATGCCCTAAAACAGCTAAAAGCTCTTTGGTTGTAAGTTTTTCAATTAAAGTATCAAAAAGAACGACTCTTTTAGCTTTTCCAAACCCACCAAAGTATGCGTTTAATCTTGCATCACGTTTTGAAGCATCACTCACAAATACACCTGAACTTACAAAACCTGTCTTATCCATAAGCTCTTTTATTTTTTCATCTAAATCTTCATCTTTTAGTGGAGTCAGTTTGTCAAAAAATGTTGCACGAAATGCAGGGTAGAGCATATTGATTAAAATCACAACCCCAAATATAAACAGAAAACTCCAAAGCCACCAAAGTGTAAAGTTTGTGATGATTTCATAAATTCCCCATACTACTAAAGAGCCAAATAATAGAGTCATTACAAAGGAAATAAGAGTATCTTTAATCCAGAGTCCAATAGTGGATTTGTTAAAACCGAATTCTTCGTCTAATACAAATTTTTCATAATATGAGAATGGTAGAGAAAGGGTAGAGTTTATGATTAAAAAGCCCATAACAATCGCTATGTTCATTAAGACTTCACTCTCCAAAAACAGGTTTGATTGAAGTAGTGATATACCAAAACCCATCCAAGCTATAAAAAACAGATAATCCACAAAAGAGTTTACGATAGATAGTTTCTCTTTAGCAACAGCATAGTTTCCAGCTTTTAAATATTCTGATGCTGCGAGAAGAACCGGAGTTTTTCTTTTAGCTTGATTTATATAACCTATCTGCATTACACTTGTATAGATTGAGATTAAAACATATATTGTGTATACAGTTACGATTGTCATTAACATTTGATTACCTTAATTAATTATAGTTGCAATTTTATCATCTTAAAATTAGATAGCTATTATCTAAGTGGCATTTTTTTAATACTCTCTTGAACTTTTATAGTATCATCTTCATTATCATATATACTATATGCGATGGAGTAGATGACTCCCATAAGAAGACCAGCTAATACAACAGCCCATACTACTTTTTTCTTTTCACCTTTTAAAGTGTTGTAATCACCTATATCTTCTAGTCTTGGTTCACCCATAATATATCCTTGTAACTATTAATTTTATACAATATTAGCAAAACTTGTATTGTTTCCTTAGTGAAAAATAAATTAGTTTGACGCTTTAAGTATGCTTTTTAGTTTATTTTATCGTCACCACATCTCAACTCAAATAATAAAAATATAATTTATTAAAGTAGAAATGCTATAATTTATTATATAAATACAAGGGTATATAATGATAAAACCGATACTTGCTGTACTTGCGTTAACATCTTCACTTTTTGCATCAGATGGTTATGAAGTTTATAAAAAGAACTGTATGTCATGTCACGTTGAGATGATGACTAAAAAAGAGGTTATGAAAAATATAAAAGATATGAAAGCACCGCCAATGGTTGAAGTTTCTAATCGTCTTAAAGAAAATATAAAAACTACAGATGATGAAGATGATGTAAACCGTTATCTATTTATACTGTTTGTCAAAGATTATATCATCAACCCTAATCTTGATAACAGTATGTGTCACGTTGGAGCACTGGAGAGATTTGGAACTATGCCTTCATTAAAAGGAAAAATCTCTGATAAAGAAGCACAAGCAGTTGCAGAGTGGTTATATGACAGATATGAAGATATAAAGTTTTAAAACTTTATATCTCGTAATCAACTACTTTAGACTCAGAAGTCACCTTTTTAATTAAAGAGACTACTTTTAGGTGTTCTTCATGTACTGTATAGGCACCTAAATCCTCACGAGAGTCAAACGTAGAGTAAAGTGACAAGTCAAATGCTCTCTCAGACTGATTAAAGTCTATACCTACTTCTATTGACTTTAACTCACCAATTTTTGAAACTAAACCATTTAGCTTCTCCTCTACAATTTTTAGGTTTGAAGCTTTATTCTCTTCTTTAAATTTAAACATTACAATATGAACTATCATTTTATACCTTTTTTAGTGGAAGTTTAGCATAATACCCCTATGAGAAGAACTTTAAAAGAACTCTATGGGGTCGGAATACTATTTTTTTACTTTTTCAAATGGCCATACTTTCTTGGATTTCCATATTTATATATAAGTGGCCTGGATAATAACTTTATACTTAATGGGCTATGGTTATTTGCAATTTTTCTAATTCTAAAAGATATCTATACTATGATAAAAAGAAAGAGGATTAATCAGTGTGATACAAAACTTAAATAGTAAGACTTAAGTCAATATTCCTTTCCAGAAAAATTCTGCAATCATCACTATAAAAAATATCCCTAATAGATTTAATACAACTCCATATCGAATCATACTCTTAACATTTACAACACCACTGCTCATAGCTATGGCATTTGGTGGAGTAGCAATAGGAAGCATAAAAGCATAACTAGAACAAAGAGTTGCTACCATCATAAACAAGGTTGTGTTTATACCTGTCTGCTCTGCTACAGAGTAAATAACTGGCAACATGATAGATATCAGTGCTGTATTTGATGTTATCTCTGTTGTAAAGGTTATAAGAAATGCCACTGCAAATAGTAAAAGTATTGGTGTAAGTGCAGTCATAGATACGAGGTATGATGCTACCTCATCTGCAAGTCCAGTCCCACTAAATGCCTTGGCTATACTAAATCCGGCTCCAAAGAGAAACATAATTCTATAAGGAATTTTTGCCTTATCATCCATCCAATCAAGTATACTAAACGGTGGCATAAAAAGAAGTAGACCTGCTCCCAAAAGTATACCCGCTTCACTTAGGCCAAGCCCAGACCAGTATGGTTTAATAGGTGCATTTACAAGAAGTAAAAGAATCAATCCACTTAAAATATACAGAACTTTTTTCTGCGTAACATCTAAAATATGTTTCTTCTTTTCTCTATGAATAGAAGAATTTTCTACACCCACACTAAGCAGAAGACTTACACTTATCATCATAATAAATGAGAGAGGTAGCACCATCCATATCCATTGAAAAAAAGGTATAGCTTCTAATCCTTTATCATTCATGATTCCAAGTAAAATCAGGTTTGGAGGGGTGCCAATAGGCGTTAATATCCCTCCAACACTTGCACCATAAGCGATAGCAAGTGCAAATCTCACTTTTAGCTTTATATCCTCAGTAATGAACAGAGCAATAGATATAAGCAGCAGAGTCGTTGTAGTATTTGAAAGAATTGAGCTTAAAAGTCCTGATGTGATAGCTAAAGAAAAAATCATCCCTCTTGGTGTATTTGGGAAAAGGGAAAGTATCTTATCGGCCATATACGTATGCAGATGTGTTTTCTCTACTGCAATAGCCAACATAAAACCTCCTAAAAACAGAAATATAATAGGGTGTGCATAATTAACAGTAGTAGCTTTTGTTGTTAAAATCTCAAATGATGGGAAGAGTATAATGGGCATAAGAGAGACAACAGCTAAAGGAAGACCTTCATTTGTCCAAAGAGTCACAAGAAATGCAATAGTTCCTAAAAGTGCAGATTGTGTTGGATTAAAGAGAGTAATGGAGACTCCAAACACTGCTATACCTATCAGTAGTGCTATTCCTATTTTTTTTAACTGCTCCAAATGTTCACTCATGTATCCTATCCCTTATTTTATTTAAAAGTAGAAAAAACTTCTTTAATTAAATCACTTTTTTGTAACAATGGATTATCTCTAATATCTTTCTCTTTCTCTTCAATCATAAGCATAAGCCCATCTATAGATTTACTTGTAACATATTCGTTTAAATTTTCTTCTTTATCATTTGGCACTAATCCACCATAACCAAACATACTTGCAGCATTTGAAACATATTCATTTTGAAGCATACCAGAGTTCTCTTTATAAAATGACTGCAATGCTTGATAATACATAGCCACGCTATTGTTATCCATACTTTTTTGAATAATTGGAGCTATAGTCTCTTGAAGTTCTTGAGTTGAACTCTCTCTAAAATAATTAGTTGCAGCGTTATCAGAACCGNTTAAAATATTTTTTGCATCATCTATACTCATATTGGAAATACTTTTTGCTAAAATTCCGGCTGTTTTAGGTGCAGCCTCAGTCGCAGCATTATTAAATGCCAAGATTAAATCATCAACATATTTATCTCCACCAAGTTTTCTAACAAGTTTAGCTGTATTTTGTAAGTTTTCTGGCAAAACAATTTTTGTAAGAGGATTCTTATAGTAACCATCTTTAGCACTAAGTGTTTGTACAGCATAATCGACACCATTGTTTAGAGCTTCTTTTAGTGCATTATTCATATCTGTAGATGATAAGTCAACTATAGATAACTTACTATCATCTACTTCAGTTTTTTCAGTTTTTGGAGATGCTATCTCATCTATATAAGTATCTTTTGCTTCATTTAAGCTATCAGTAAAAGCATCCATCCAACCTGCATTAAGTAGCGTCAAACTAAATAGCAAACTTGTCAAAACAACTTTAAAATGTCTCATTTATATTCCTGTTATTATATTTTAATTTGAAAGCAGATCTCTCAAAGAGATATGTGGGTCTTTACCTTCTAAAAGTTCATAAACCTCATGTGCAATTGGTAAGTACAGATCTTTTTGTGCTGCTATCTCATGAAGGGCATATGTAGTTCCTATACCCTCTGCCACTTCACCTAAAGCATCAAGTATCTCTTCTTGCGTTTTACCCTCTGCTAAACCAAGACCAACTCTAAAATTTCTACTCATTGTAGAAGATGCAGTTAAAAATAGATCTCCTGCACCACTAAGACCTACAAAACTTTCCTCTTTAGCGCCATATACTTTACCAAATCTCTGCATCTCAACAAGTCCACGTGAGATTAGAGCCGCTGCTGCGTTTTTACCTAAAGAGAGTCCTTCACATATTCCAGCTGCTATAGCGATTACATTTTTATATGCACCGGCAACTTCAGCACCGGCAATATCGGTTGATGTATAGGTCTTTATAAAACTTGGGAAAAAAGAGGCAAATTTTTCACTTACTTCTTCATTTAGTGCATTTACAACAAGAGCAGTGGGGAGTGACTGAATCACCTCTGCTGCAAAAGAGGGACCAGATAAAAAGGAGATATTTTCATTTGGAACATACTCTGAGTATATTTCATTTAAAAACTTTCCACTTTTAGCTTCTATACCTTTAGCGGCAACTAAAACCTTCTGGTTTTTAAAGATAAAATTCTCCTTTAACCATGATGATACTTGCTGTGCGGGAATCGCAATTACCAGATATTCTAACTCTAAAATCTCTTCTAAAGAGACAAAATTTGGTAAATCTCTTGGTGTTCTAGAAGTGATTACAACGTCATTTTTCTCACTTAAAGCAAAGGCTAAAGCCGAGCCCCATTTTCCAGCTCCAATTACTCCTATACGCATGCATCACCACCTATTAATTTTTCAAATTCTTGTATATCAGTCTCATACCCTACAACAACAAAAACATCACCTATTTTAATCTCATGATGCTTCGCCTTGGAAGAGAATATAAACTCACTATTTCCATCCTCATGTAAAACTGATAAGACTATGATACCATGCTCCCTACTCCACTCTATATCTGATGGAAATTTATTGTTAAAACAGGCATCACTTTTAATCTCTATCTGTGCTACTTTTAAATCACTCTGCTCATACAAAATACTGTGCAAAACTTCTGTAACAATCGGCTTATCTAACATATCGCAAATCATAGAAGCAGTTGTTTGAACAAGTGGTATAACCTTGTTTGCTCCAGCCATACTGAGCTTGTTTGCACTCTCTTTATTCTTAGAAAGCGCTATTATCGTTAAGTCTTCAAACGCAGCTCTTAAAGAGATAGTCAAAAATATATTTTCTGCATCATCTTCTAAAACACAAAACGCAACTGAGTTTTTAATATCATGATTTTCTGAAAGGTCTGTCCACTCATCACTCAAATCAAATGTTTCGATATTATAATCTTCTAAGTCGGCTTTTTTCTCATCAGAATCCAGTTTAAATATAGATATATCTTGATATTTATGTAAAACATTTTTTGCAATTTGTGCAGAGTAGTCGTTGTATCCAAATATTAAAGCACTTATCTTCATCTTTTTATCTTTGTATGTAAATATTTTTCAAACTCTTTTATAAAGACACTGTTTCCAATCACTAAAAGGTAATCACCCTCTTCTAAAACTGTTGAGTCTATTGGATTAAAAAAGAATCTTTTATGGGCTTGTTTGTAGATACCAAGTAGAACTACTCTATATTTTGAATTATTTAACTGCTCGACTAGAGTAAAGTTTGACAACATTCTCTGTGTAACAATCACCTCTTCTATATCAACATTTGTATACTCAGAACGAAGTGCATGAACAACCTCAAACGCAACAGGCTTACCTACAAACTCTTTAGCAATCAAACCAACCAGCTCTTTAGAGTAAAGAATCTCATTTACTCCGGCAAAACTAAGCTTGTTTCTATTTATCTCATTCATAAGTAGTGAAAGAAGAAAAATATCTTTGTTAAAAGAGCGTACAGTAAGTGCCGTATAAACATTTTCAACATCACTCTCTCTAAGACATAAAATCGCCTTTACTTGAGTTTTAATATCTATACGCAATTTTTTATAGCTCTCTACACTGCCAGGATCATAATTAAAGGCAGTAAAACCATCTTTTTGAGCCTGTTTTACTCTACTAATATCTTCGTCTAGAACAATTAGACTATTTCTTTTTGAGAGCTGTATAGCAACCTCTTGAGCTATATTTTCATAGCCACAGATTATGTAGAACTCTTTTATCTTCTTAAGATCATCCACACTTTTTGTCTCTCTAATCTCATCAAGCTTTTCAGTAAACGCAGATACTACTAAGGAAGTTGTAAATGCCAGTACTGCAATACCTGCAGTAATAACAAACATAGCTACTAAACGTCCAGCATCACTTGTAGGAGTAATATCTCCATACCCAACTGTAGATATTGTCACTATGGACCAGTAAACAGCTTCATAGAGTGTATCTATTGGTGAATCAGGGTTATTTGCTTCCATTACATATATAAGTACTGAAGAGACAAATATAACAATAGATGAGAACATTAAAAGAGTTAAAAATTCAAATTTTTTCGTTGCTAAAACAGATGCAAAAGTCTGAAAACTCCTCGCATACCTAAAGAGTTTAAAAACACGAAAGAGTATAAAAATACGAAGAAGTCTTAGCTGATGGAAGAATGGAACAATTGCTAAAAGGTCAATTATAGCTCTTACAGAAGTTATATACTTAAATTTTACTCTGCTAATCTCTAAAANTGAAGCAAATAGATTAAACTCTTTTCCAAGCATAGTATCATATTCATTCTGTTTAATGATTACCTCACTGGTACTACTGATAACCCATAAACGCAGTAGATACTCAATAAGAAATATTATAGAGATAATGTAGTTGTTGAAATATAACAAGAAGTCATTTACGTGAGACTTAACCTCACGTATAAGGATGATTACACTTATCATAATTAGTGTAATCATCAGCATATCGAAGTACTTTTTGTACCTGTAGCTATCGTTTTCTAAAAGGTTATAAAAAAAGCGCTTGTTTGCCTGATATCTTTTTGACGTACTTAAAAAATATGCTCCGTCTAATATCAAGCGTTTTATCATGGCTATCTAACTTAGTTTAGCTTTTAAAATTTCATTGACAGCTTGTGGATTTGCACTTCCCTTAGAAGCCTTCATCACCTGACCAACAAAGAAACCAAAAAGTTTCTCTTTCCCACCTTTAAACTGTTCTACTTTTTCAGGATTAGCATTGATAATCTCATCACACATAGTTTCAATTGCACCTGTATCTGTCACTTGTTTTAGTCCAAGAGCGTCAATGACACCATCAACATCCAAGTTCTCNTCCATAAGTCTGTCAAGAACTTCTTTGGCAGCTTTACCACTAATAGTCTGGTCTTCTATACGTTTAACTAAGTGTCCTAATTTTTGTGCATTAACAGGAGAGTTACTTAGATTTACCTCTCCTTTTAGACGAGCNTGAAGCTCAACTGTGAGCCACGTAGCTGCATTTTTAGCACTAATCCCCTGCTCCATCATCTCTTCAAAGAAATGAGCCATCTCTACAGATGAAGTTATTACACCTGCATTGTATTCACTCATCCCATAATCTTTTACAAATCTATCACGTTTAGCATCTGGAAGTTCTGGAATCTTAGAGTAAAGCTCCATCATCTCATCAGTAACAACTGCTTTAAGAAGGTCTGGCTCTGGAAAGTAACGATAATCTGCAGCTTCTTCTTTACCACGCATTGAACGTGTTTCATTTTTATCTTGATCATACAACCGTGTCTCTTGAAAAATCTCATCATCATAAACACCATCTTCCCAAGCTTCACTCTGACGCTGTACTTCAACCTCTATGGCTTTTTGAATAAACTTGAATGAGTTAATATTTTTCACTTCAACACGAGTATAAAGCTTTTCATCACCTTTTGGACGGATAGAAACATTTACATCAACTCTAAAAGAGCCCTCTTGCATATTTGCATCACCTATATCTAAATAACGAACAATTGAGTGAAGTTTTTTAAGGTATAAAACTGCTTCTTCAGCACTTCTCATATCAGGCTGGGAAACTATCTCTAAAAGTGGAGTGCCTGCACGATTGAGGTCAACTTTTGAGATATCACCATCATGAATATTTTTACCAGCATCAGCCTCTATGTGAGCAAAGCCTACACGAATAGTCTTATGCGTACCGTCCTCAAAGTCAAT
>JGI24724J26744_10001011_pt1 | contig 19625 bp, 20 predicted proteins | sample Cruoilmetagenom7_FD_26744 | JGI IMG/M metagenome (IMG submission 26744) | reverse complement strand
CGGAAACCAAGCGGTTCAGCCCAGTGCTTGATGCCGTCATTAATAATGCTGCGATTCAGATATCGAAACCCATTTTAGAGACATCAGTGGAAGAGTGGGACAAAACTATGGCTTCTAATTTGCGTTCCGTTTTCCTTGGGGCAAAACTCGCGCATCCATTCTTGCAAGCCGCAGGAGGAGGGGCGATTGTCAATGTGAGTTCGGTTCACGCGATCGCCACATCCGCAAACATATCTGCTTATGCCGCAAGCAAAGGGGGATTATTGGCACTCACAAGGGCAATGGCGATCGAATTTGCCCCGGATAATATTCGCGTGAATACTGTGCTTCCTGGTGCCGTAGATACTCCAATGTTGCGTGAAAGCATGAAAAGAGGGCAATTTGATGAAGGGTCGATCCAGATGCGGTTAGATAATCTGGCAAATAAGACTGTAAATGGGCGGGTTGGTACACCCCGGGAAATTGCCCAGGCGATTTATTTTCTGGCGGATAATTCACAATCTTCCTTCATGACGGGACAAGCTCTGGTTGTAGATGGTGGGGCTACAGCTCGCTTAAGTACTGAATAAATATGGAAAAAAACCAATCAATAATTAGCAACGGTATTCTGGTGTTAAAGAATTCGTGGGACTTTATCAATCGTTTTCCAGAGTCAATAGAAGCAAATCTTCACCCGTGGAGGCGGGACAGTATTAAACGTATTCGGTCATACCATAATAAATATACAGGAAAGAGATGTTTTATCATCGGTAATGGACCCAGTTTACGAAAAACAGATATGAAAAAACTGAAAAACGAGTTTACTTTTGGGATGAACAGAATTTTTCTTATGTTTCCAGAACTTGGGTTTAAAACAAATTTTCTTGTTTCAGTAAATGATCTTGTGATCGAACAATCTAAAGATGAATTTAAAAAGATGGGTATCCCTACTTTTATATCTTGGAGAGCAAGGCGATGGCTGGAACCTCGTGATAATCTTTACTATCTTTACACAACGTACACCGGAAAAAAATTTGCACAAGATGTAACAAAACGCATGTGGGAGGGTGCAACTGTCACATATACCTGCCTGCAATTGGCTTTCTATATGGGCTTTTCAAAGGTAATCTTGATTGGTGTAGACCATAATTTTTCCATAAAAGGTGAACCAAACACAACTATTGTCTCAAAGGGTGATGATCTAAACCATTTCCACCCAGGTTATTTTGGGAAAGGATTTAAATGGCAGCTTCCAGATCTGGATACCTCAGAAGTTGGGTATTGGTTAGCCAGCGAAACATTTCAGAAGAATGGAGGAGAAGTAGTTGATGCAACCATAAATGGAAAACTAACAGTTTTCCCTAAAGTTAACTACGAATCACTTTTTTAATGAAACCTAAATTTCCCCGTATTTCAATTATCACACCTTCGTACAATCAAGGTCAGTTCCTGGAAGAAACGATTTGTTCGGTCCTCTTACAGGATTATCCCGCCATTGAATATATCATCATTGATGGGGGTTCAACAGATAACAGCAAAGCTATCATCAATAAATATAAAAACAAACTGGCATGGTCTGTTTCAGAACCTGACAACGGACAAGCAGATGCGATAAACAAAGGTCTAAAAAAAGCGACCGGTGAATTTGTTGCATGGTTAAATTCCGACGATATCTATACGGAAAACGCGATTTCGAGTGCCGTAGAGAAGCTGAATTCGCATCCCGATTGCGGCATGGTCTTTTCAAATGTGCTGTCTATGGATTCTGATTCATCAATCTTTAATATAATGCAGTACGGAAACTGGGGATTGCTTGAATTAATGGAGTTTAAAGTCATTGGGCAACCAGGAATATTTATGCGGAAGGAGGCCCTTGATAATGTGGGATTTCTTGAGCCTGATTATCACTGGTTGATGGATCATCATTTGTGGCTCAAAATCGCTTCAAAATATCCAATCAAGTATGTAGATGAAATTTGGGCAGCGGCTCGTTTCCATCCAGGTGCAAAGAATCTAAGAGGTGCAGAGAAATATGGAATGGAAGCATTCGAAATTTATGAATGGATGAGACAAGAACCTGATTTTCTGCCGCTTTTTCATAAGAATAAGAAAAAAATTGAAGCAGGCGCATATTTATTGCAGGCAAGATACTTATTGGAAGGTAATAAGAATTGGCTGGCATTCAAGAACTATTTAAAGAGCATATCCCTCGACATAAGCATTCTCCCAAAAGAGTTCAACCGAATCGCTTATTCTCTTTTTAACGGTCTTATACCGCTTGAAAAACTAAAGGAAAATTATATTCACAAAAGAACGGAAATAATCAAGCAAAGAGATTATGATTATTTAATTAACTATCTTAAGAAAGGGTAAAGAGATTTGATCGGTTCTTATTGGACTAAAAAATGAAAAATTACCATTGGCTTTGGTATGCGTTACTAATTCTCGTGTTTATGATCGGTTTAATAATCCGTGTGTCAGATCTTTTTGATGCTCCCCTGGATTTCCATCCAACGCGGCAGCTTCATTCAGCATTAATTGCGCGCGGGATGTATTATCAAACCTTAGATGATGCTCCTGACTGGAAACGAGAAATGTCTTTTAAACAGTGGCAGGCTGAAGGATTGATTGAACCGCAGATCATGGAGCGATTAACTGCTTTTACCTATCAATTATTTGGATCTGAACAAATATGGGCTGCCAGATTGTGGGCAATCCTTTTTTGGATGGTTGCGGGTCTTTTCTTATTTATCATTACTGAAAAGATTGCAGGTGTCGTTGCAGGAACTTTTGCTGTTATATTCTTCATGATATGGCCATATGCTGCCGTAGCCAGCAGGTCATTTCAACCTGAACCGCTCCTTATCGCCTCAATATTAGCCGCATTTTTGGCTTTTCTGAAATGGATGGAAAAGGAAAATATAATTTGGGCAATATTGACTGGTTTATTGATTGGATTTTCAATTTATGTAAAATCAACCGCGGTTTTTTTCCTTGCCCCAGCCCTTATTGGAGCAATCATCCAACAATTTGGCCTGAAGGACGCACTTAAGAATCGACAGGTATGGATTATTGGAGTTTTTTCAATAGTTCCATATCTGGCATATTTATTTTATGGAGTAGTGATCCTAGGAATTCTTGGCGGGCAATTTAACTTCCGATTTTTCCCTAATCGTTGGATTGATCCACTGTTTTATATACAATGGCTATTGGAATTAGACTATACAATTGACTTAGTTATTGTTCTGGCGGCAATTCTTGGAATTTCTCTTTTCACGAAGAAAAAGTATTTTTATCTGCTTGTCGGTTATCTGGTTGGGTATGTTATTTATGGATTTGCTTTTTCTTACCACATCACAACACATGATTATTATCATTTGCCATTGATGATACCTGTTTCGATCGGAATTGGGATCATATTAGGTAAGGTCTGCAATGTCTCTGAAAGAAATCGTACATCAACAAAGATTGTTTTTACCTGTGTGGCTTTTTTATTCATCGGAATCAATACTTGGGAGGTTCGTTCGGAACTCAGTAAATTGAATTTTTCAGAAGAGATTGGAAAATGGAAGATGGTAGGAGACCAATTAGGGCATGAATCCCGCGTGATCGGATTATTCCCGAATTATGGGTATCGTCTTGCATATTGGGGGTGGATGCATGTCTCGTCCTGGACTACATCGGATGATGTCGCCTTACGCGAATTAGCTGGACAGAAAGTTGACCTGGAGGCGGAACTTTTAGATCGGATATCTGATTACGATTATTTTGTGATCGCGGATCAAGAAGAATATGAAAACCAAGAATTCCTGAAAGAGTATTTTGAAAGTAATTTTCTAAAATCAGAAGAAATAGAAGACATCATCATTTATGACTTGCGTGCAGTGGACTGAAGAAATTTAGAAATACAAAATGAGCTTCTGGACTGAAAAAACAAAAAGGTCAAAATGACCATATCCATTATTATCCCCGCATATAATGAAGAGATTTTAATTGAATCGACGGTAGCATCTATTTCGGAGTTTCTTGTAGAGGCTTTCAATGAAGGTGAAATTATCATTGTTAATGACGGAAGTACAGATACAACTCAAGCTGTTCTTGAGAATCTGATTGCAAAAAACAGCGGAAAGATAAATCTGAAATTAATAAATAATATACAAAATCGGGGGAAGGGATATTCGATCAAGCAGGGCATACTCCAATCCGTTGGGAAAGTGCGTGTATTCATGGATGCCGATCTTCCTTTCAGATTAGAGATTATTAAGGAAATTCACAAGAGAATTATGGATGGCAAAGATATCATTATCGGCGACCGAAATAATCTAGAATCAGAACTTATGAATGTACATCCAATTAGGAAGTTGGCTGGTGCTGTATACAGTGCTTTTGTGCAGTTATTGATCTCGGGTGGAATCACAGATACACAATGTGGTTTGAAAGGTTTCAGCGCTGAAGCCGCACAATTTATTTTTTCACGAACCACGATTGATGGATTCGGTTTTGATGTGGAAGTCTTACGAGTCGGGCAAAAACATTCGTTTTCCATATCAAGGTTACCAGTTCGGATGGAAAACAATCGTCTAGATAGCAGAGTTCATTTAGTTAAAGATTCACTAATTATGCTTTGGAATTTAATCGTCATAAAGAGAAATGAAATAATTGGGTTATATGATTGACAGAATGTTTAATGTGAGGATTGGTCAATAGTTGAATACGAACTTGAAAGTACAAGGTTGGCATAAGGATAACAAGAATCAGCGAATAAAAAAGATCATATTGATTACCGGTTCAATTTCTTTTTTAATCCCAAATATTTTCTTTACTATCCAAGGATTTTCAATACGACATTGGGCAGATGATTACTGCTTTACAGGTTTTATTAGGGAGTATGGTTTTACTCATGGCTTAGTTGAATTTTATTCCACCACATCTAACCGTTTTTCGGCATTCATATTTACAGGTTTCTGTGAGTTATTTGGAGAGAACGCAATCAGAGTGATTCCCGCGTTGGTTATTTTTTTCCTCGGATTAGTNTTATATCAAATTTTCGATGAAATATTAAGCAAATACCATATCGAACAATCAAAAGGTATATCCGTTTTCTTTTCACAGATACTGTTGTTTTTTATTTTATANCTGGCACCCAATATCCATCAGAGTGTTTATTGGAGATCAGGACTTTNCCATTATTTTCTTCCCATTCCAGTTCTTCTTTTCCTGTTCCTGATAATATTTTTCCCTAGNAAAACGGAGAAAAAAAAACTGAATAAAGAAATTTTTCNATTCTTCATATCATTTTTTGTAGCGGGATTGTCGGAATCGTATGCGTCTTTGCAAATGGGGTTATTTGGGATAACGTTGTTGTTCGTGTTGTTTATGGATAAAAGCATACATAGAAAACACAGATCATATTTAATCGGATCCACTTTGATGGGAACTGCTGCGGCGATGGGTGTGATGATAGTTTCTCCAGGAAATGCCTTGAGATTGGATACATTACAGCAAGCATCAAATTTCTTTTCAATTGTATCGATATCAGCCAAATCAGCGATTAGTTTCATCATTCTGTCTGTTAAAGGCTTGTGGCTTCCTTTTTGTATTATGTTTGGATTGTTTGTTTTAATCACATATTATTTCATCCGACCGTATGGTTATGAAATTCAAGCCAGGGCTTTACTTATAATCTTTTTCTTCATAATTGTGGTTGCGTTTGGTCTGATTATTTGTGTCTGCGCACCAACAGCGTATGGAATGATGGCTTATCCTGAACAAAGAGTGCTAATGCTTGCTCAAGTCGTTTTGATTTGTGGAGTAAGCATGGAGGGAGTGGTTTTAGGTCTTTTATTTCAAAAGTTCTTATATATTTATCAGTCAATTCGTGCGGCTAGCTTATTTCTTATTCTTATTTTTACTATGTATCCATTATCGACCTTAGATGTGCGCCAATCTGATTTGCGTTATTATATAAATAGAGCAGCTTTATGGGATAAGCGTAATGTGGAAATAGAGAATCAAATAACTATGGGGAAAAAAAATCTTTCAGTATCCGCGCTTGATTCGTTCGAGGAAATTGCTGAATTAAGGGATGATACAAGCTATTGGGTAAACCAATGTGCTGCCAGATATTATGAGATTAAATCCATTTCCGCTGTGGAGAAATAAATGAAGAAAGAGCCATTGGTCACGATTGTTACTCCCTCATATAATCAAGCCGCTTACTTAGAGGAGACAATTCAATCTGTTCTCAACCAGGATTATAAAAATATTCAATATATCATTGTTGATGGTGCGTCTACCGATGGTAGTGTTGACCTTATTAAAGAACATGAAAATAGAATTCTTAAATGGATATCTGAGAGCGATCGAGGACAGACAGATGCTATCAACAAAGGTTTTGCATTGGCGAAGGGGGAGATTATCGGGTGGTTAAATTCCGATGATACATTACTTCCTCATGCTGTATCGGAAGCTGTTCGATTTCTTAACGACAACCCGGCCGTTGGGTTAATTTATGGAGACGCAAATTTTATTGATGGAGATAGTAAAGTGATCGGGAAATTTCCTGCTGCACAGACCACGTTAAAAGAATTACGGCGTGGTTATGTGCATATTCCCCAACAGGCGTCATTTTTCCGTAAGTCTCTGTGGGATCAGGTAGGACCATTGGATCCCAGTTTTTATTTCGCAATGGATTATGATCTTTGGGTGCGGTTGGCTTCTGTATCGGAAATCAAGTATTTACATCGATTATGGGCAAATTTCCGCTTGCATACGGATGCGAAAACCATCTCTGCAGATGACCGATGCTGGCCGGAGATGCTTCGTGTGCATTATCGGGACGGAGGATCCCGGTTTTCACAGATCGTGATTAAATATTATCTTCGTAAAATTGCAGCTCCCTTCATTAGCTATAGAAGGCGTAAATTATTAAAATAAAAGTTGTAGAAAGGAAAAAGATATGAATGAAGGAAAATCAGGAAAGCATCAAAATATAGACGGGGGATTTATTTCTGATGTAATCCTTAAGATACAGTTGGTAATAAAATTAATACAGGATGATCGAATTGATATCTTAGTAAAAGCGATACCTGTATTTTGCCTTATCTATCTGGTTTTACCGATTGATTTGTTAATAGGACCCATTGATGATGCATTAATTCTTTATTTTGGAATGGATTTGTTCATCAGCTTATGCCCTCAGGATATTGTCAATGAATATCTTATGAACCTAAAGGGACAGTCCAAACCACTCTCCAATGAAGAAGTAATTGATGCGGAGTTTAAGGAAAAGGAATAAAAGAAAAAAGCCCCTTTTTATCCGGGGCAATTTTCCTATATTATTTCCAGATCTTTTCCTGTTTTAATGAATTTCTCTAATCCCTGATCCAAATCTTCTTGGCTGTGGGCAGCGGAAATCATTACGCGAATTCGTGCTTTACCTTTTGGTACAGTCGGATAACCAATAGGAGTTGCAAAGATTCCATTTTCAAATAAGTCTTTGCTCATCTTCTGGGCGAGAGGTGCATCTCCCAGCATAATTGGAGTGATCGGTGTTGCGCTGTGACCTATGTCGAATCCATTTTTTGACATTTCGGATTTAAAATATTCAGCGTTTTTCCAAAGTTTATCAACATATTCAGTAGAGCTCTCCAGGATATCAACCGCTGCTATGCAGGCGGCAACATCTGGAGGAGTCATTGCGGATGAGAATAAGAAGGGGCGGCCGCGCTGTTTTAACCAATCAATGATTATTGCATTACCGGAAACAACGCCACCAATAACACCGAATGCTTTAGAAAATGTACCAATTTCGATATCTACTTTCCCGTGCAAATTGAAATGATCAACAATCCCGCGTCCACCTTTTCCTAATACACCTTCCCCATGGGCATCATCTACAGCTAAAAGAATGTCATATCCCTCTGCGATCTCTTGAAGGCGGTCAAGCGGCGCAATATCTCCGTCCATGCTAAAAACGCCGTCTGTTATGATGATCGCCTTTTGATAAGTATCTTCATTTTCTTTGATCACCTGCTCTAAATGGTTGGGATCGCAATGCGCATAACGGACAATCCTTGCTCCTGAAAGGCGGCAGCCGTCAATAATTGAAGCGTGATTGAGTTCATCAGAGAAGATCACATCTTTTTTGTCAACCAAAGCTTGTATGGTCCCCAGATTTGCGGCGAAGCCGGATTGAAATGTAATTGCTGCTTCTGCTCCCTTAAATTTTGCGATACGCTCTTCCAACTCATTATGAAGATCCATAGTACCTGCAATTGTTCGTACGGCGGCTGGACCAACCCCATACTTTTTAATTGCGGCTTGAGCAGCTTCCTGTAACTTTGGATGGTTGGCTAATCCAAGATAGTTATTTGAGCAAAAATTCAATACCTTTTTACCATCAACTATTAGCCAAGCACCCTGGGGAGAAGATAATGTCCGAATATTTGTCAAAAGACCCTTCTCCTTGAGATTGCTTATCTCCTTTTGCATCCATTCAAATCTTTTCATTTATTCCCTCGCGTTAAAATATATTTATTTTCTAGTTGATTATAATTCGTGTGATATCTCCGCAAAATACCCCATTTCTATGAGCGCATCCTCTAAGCGGTGGATATCTTTAGTTGTAGTGACAGCAGTAGTTGCATTTATTCGCTCACTTATATATCGTTTTGCTGATGACTTCTCTATTTGATCTAGAATATCAGATGAAACGACTCGTATTAAAATGTGTTTTCCAAGTTGTATTTGTGATTGTTTTTCATCCCGCCTATTGAGAGCAATCAGAATGTTCTTTGGAATTGGTTTTTTCGCGTATTTTTGGAACAGCGTTTTTATTTGACCTGTAGAAATGTTTTGAGTTTTTGCTCTCCTAATCGCGACTGGAGAAATCTTATATCGGTAGTGTTTACGTTGAATTTCTTCCCAAACACAAAAGCGTGCGATTTGATAATGGAGTTCTCTTTGAGTGTTTGCCGGTACAAGGATCGTACCATTTTTCCTCAAGATAAACTCACTGATCTCATGTGTACTGTATTCGATATGTTTCTTTTCAAGTAATTTATCAGCCCAATCTGATTTTTTAAATGCGAAAGGTTGCGCTCCTTCTTCAGTTACTGCGAGGTCAAGGATTCCCATCCAAAATAAGGGACCGGTTAGAAAAAAATGCAGTAGTTTACCTTCGACATGGTGCCAGTTCTCGAAACCGTTCAAGTATTCGTCATTTGCCGCATCCTTTATAAACCAGGTTTCATATTCTCCGCCAGATCTCTGGAAATCAGGGTGCCTATGATGCATCCAATCAATAAAATCGGAAATTTGACACCATTTTTTTAGGGGTAGTTTTGTAATGATTTCTAATAGATTTTTCCGTGTTTTTTTTGGATCATTTTTCCATTTACCCTCAAATATTATATTTGGAAGCAATTTCAGTTCATTAATCAAGCCATCTTCCATCCAGGAGAAACAAATATTGGAAAACGCTACNGATCTTTCCGAGGTTAGGAAATCTTTAAATTTGCTTGTATNTAATATGGAAGAATCCTTGTCGATTACTCCGTGTGTTTGAAGCAGGGCTGATAAAAAGTGAATGCGTGGAAGTGGAAAAAAATGAGAGAATTCATTTATAGGTATGTTACCGCGAAGAGCTGCTAAAAGAGAGCAAATCTGATCAAGGAGTTCGTCGGAGGCATAGATAATATGGGAAACATTCTTTTCGGAAAGGGTTGGCGGGATGACTATTCGAGAAGGATCATCCCGGATCGATTTCAGAAATTTGATAAATTCTTCTGGTAGAAATATGTATTCTTTTACCTCATCCCTTTCATTGAAAAATGAGAGTCCAATAATTCCCTTATAAAATAAATTCTCTGCCACAGAAATTGGGTTGCGATCCGGGCGTTCTTTATCTCTAATCGCAGCACCCATTTCCCGAATTTCACCATACGTTCTTGTAAATTGCGCTGCTGGAATTTTTCCGCTTTCATCTAAGATGAACTGGAGTGCAGACTGTTCATGAGCGGGAAGAGTACAAATGACCTCCAAGAAAAGATTCCTGTTATCAAGGAAGTTAACCACCTGTTTTTTAAATTTCTTTTTGGGGTCAATATCGTCTTCTATCCCCCATTGTTCAGCGATCATTTCAATTTGGTCAAGCTCGTAATCCTGAATGGTCTCTGATATGGTTGGCATTTGAATAGTTTTCTACAGGATACCTATTTGGCACGGAAAATGCACTTTTTATAATGCATTGCCTTGAACGATTCTTTCTGATTATACTAGAGTGAGCATACGGAAAAATAAACGAATGAGCGACAAAGAAATTAAAACAATANTCCTCCGGTCAATTTTTGAAGCAGCAATAGAGATTCTGGGAACATCAGATTCAGTTCTAGTCTTTTCTACGATTATTAATTGGGATGGCATTGGCAACCCCCCAGATATNATGAATAAATCTGAATTTTTATCTGATTTGGGGAATGAATTTGCGATTAGATTCCAGCGAAATACAGCAAAAGGTTTACTGCTCCGTATAGGTGATTCATCTTTCACCTTTCTGAGAAGAAATTTATTAAAGCTGGTGGAACTGGGGAGTATTGAAAACCGATTAAAGCCGATTTCGAAAAGATTTGAACATTCGCTTGGTATTCTCGCAGAGGACTTGTCAGTATTAACTGGATTGGAAATCAAAGCGATTAAAAAGAACCAAAACTCTTTTTGCTTAGAAATTGCAGGAAATGATAATGATGAATTGTTTTCCAGTGATTTACATTTATATTATTTTGCTGGTTTGTTGCGCGCGTTTTGCTTATGGATGGACAGCAGAAAAGAATATTTTATTAATGTAAATGAAGAAGACGAATTGGGTTATGGTGGGAAATTAGTGTGTTTAAAATACGAAGAAATTAATCCATAATATATTATGTTTATTGACAAGCAGTAGAAAAAAGCATACACTTAACATAAATCAACCCGGGGAGCCTGACAAACTAGGCTGAGAAGAGGAAATTCAAGTCCTCGACCCGCTGAACCTGAACCGGATAATGCCGGCGGAGGGAGAAGAAATAAACCGGCTCCCTTCAATGGCATGGGAGTTTTTTTTATGCGCGCAGTTGTTTTTGCAAACGGAGTGATTCGGGAAATTCAACTGGTAAAAAAGTTGATTACGGAAAAGGATTTTATCGTTTCCGCAGATGGGGGGTTGCGTTATATTCGATCTCTCAATCTTATACCGAAATTGATAGTTGGTGATTTGGATTCTGTCAACCGTGATGATAAAGAATTTCTAAATGATAATAATATTGAAATATTAAAATTCCCAACCGATAAGGATCAAACTGATCTGGAAATTGCNNTAAGGGAAATAGNCAAGAGGGATTATAAGGACGTTCTGGTAATAGGTGCATTGGGTGGGAGGATTGACCAAACACTGGCTAATTTAGGGTTGATTCCATCTATTTCAAATGATGATATCAGGATTGAATTCGATGATGGTCGAGAACACATAATGCTCATTCGGAACCGGCTATTATTTTCCGGGAAAAAGGGTGATACAGTCTCGTTACTTCCATTGTGTTCACCCGCTAAAGGTATTACAACCAAAGGGTTACGATATTCTCTGGCTAATGAATCATTATTACCCGATCAGACCCGAGGAATCAGCAATGTGATGATGGGAGAAAATGTAGAAATCAATATAACATCAGGAATCGTTCTTTGCATCCATACAAGANACAGGACGTACTAGAAAGGAGTGAAAATGAATAAGAAAAAATCAATTCTTATANTGGTGATTGGGGTATTGATAATTTCGGCTTGTGGTAAAGAGCCAACTTCTCTGGTGGTGATGACGCATGATTCATTTGCTATTAGTGAAGCAACAATCGTTGCTTTTGAAGAGGAAAATAATGTAGATGTTATATTTCTCCCGAGTGGAGATGCAGGAAGTACTCTAAACCGCGCTATCCTTTTAAAAGAAGCGCCCACCGCGGATATATTATATGGATTTGATAATACTTTTCTATCCCGGGCAATCGATGAAGACCTGTTTGATACATACGCAACTCCGTTTTTAAATGAAATTCCTGATGCGTTCAAGCTTGATGACCAGAATCGTGTGGTTCCAGTTGATTATGGTGATGTGTGCATAAATTATGATAAACAATTCTTCCGCGAAAATAATCTTGATATTCCATCATCGTTGGATGATCTCACTGATCCGAAATATGCAAATTTGCTGGTTGTAGAAAATCCGGCGACATCATCTCCCGGATTGGCGTTCATGTTAGCGACGATTGCGGAATATGGAGAGAATGGTTATTTGGGTTTCTGGAAAGACTTAGAGGAGAATGGTGTAGTGATCGTGAATGATTGGGGAACTGCATATTATACAAACTTTTCTGGTTCTGTAGGGCAAGGAACTCAACCGATGGTTGTTTCATACGGTACAAGTCCTGCGGCGGAAGTCATTTTTGCTGAGGAAGAGTTAGGTGAATCCCCAACCGCGTCTTTAGTTGGAAGGAATATGTGTTTCAGACAGATCGAGTTCGCGGGGATTCTCAAAGGATCAAAAAACCGGGCATTAGCTGGGAAGTTTATTGATTTCATGTTAAGCACTCAATTCCAAGAAGATATCCCGTTAAATATGTTTGTTTTCCCAGTCAATCAAAATGCGCACATTCCAAAAGAATTTTTGGATCATATTCAGGTACCCGATCATCCGGCAGTTGTAGACATAGATAAAATAGCTGAGAACCGTGAAGTTTGGATTGAGGCCTGGCGGGAGTTAATACTTCAGTAAATGAGGATATTTGAAAACCATAGGCAGCGGTCTTTTTTCTGGATTTTCCCGATCCTGTTTATGGCTGGATTTTATTTTCTGCCCATGGCAAGTATTCTGGGACATACATTCACGTCTGGCAGTGATTCTTTATCAACAAATCAAATAAGTTGGACTATCGCTGGGCGGGTGGTGGGTTTTACATTCTACCAAGCAATCTTGTCTACTTTAATTACTTTGTTAGTTGGTATTCCTTCCTCATACTTGTTTGGGCGTTTTTCTTTCCGAGGAAAAAACTTGTTGCGAATCCTATCGACTTTACCATTCATCCTACCGACAGTAGTTGTCGCGGCGGGATTTAATGCGTTAATCGGACCAAAGGGATGGCTAAATCTTTTGCTAATGGATATCCTGCATATTTCTAATCCACCGATTCGCCTTCTTAATTCGATGCCAGCGATCCTGATAGCCCATGTTTTTTATAATACTTCAATTGTGATACGGGTTGTGGGAACAGCTTGGGAGCAGCTAGACCAGAAACTTGAGAATGCAGCCCGTATGCTGGGAGCAACCCCAAGTAAGGTATTTTGGAAAGTAACTTTTCCACTACTCCTGCCTTCCATTTTATCTGCTACTATTCTAGTCTTTCTGTTCGATTTCACCAGTTTCGGTGTGATTCTCATGATGGGTAGCGCGGCTTTTACAACGATAGAAGTTGAAATCTACATCCAAACAATGCAATTCCTGAATTTAAAGATGGCAGGGATCCTTTCATTGATCCAGTTAACATTTTCAATGCTGCTCACATTTCTATCATTACGAATCAGTGGANATAGGAATGTTCCAATTATTCCGATGATTGAAGGAGAAGGATTAAGAAAACCAAACNCTTTTTTNAAGAAATTGTTCGTATATATATTAACANTGATTCTTGTTATTCTTCTTGTATCACCAACGGCCGCTTTACTATTAAGGTCAATATTAACTTTCAGCTTGAATAATTCAATGGGGAAAATAGCCAGTTGGGGGCTTTCATTGGAGAATTATCGAGGACTCTTTTTCAATGACCGCCATTCATTATTTTTCGTACCACCAATCACAGCCCTGAGGAATTCCGTTCTTTTTGCCGCAGCTTCTATGACTACCGCATTAATTTTAGGGATTNTGATCTCGGTTAGTTCTTCAAAAGACGAGCGGTCCAACAAGCTTCTGGNTTTTTTAGCGATGATTCCCTTGGGAACTTCCGCGGTAACTTTAGGGTTGGGGTATTTATCCNCATTCTCATCGACACCTAATTCGATTAGGTGGTTTCCTATCCTCATTCCGATGGTGCATGCATTAATCGCGCTGCCTTTTGTAATACGCATTATCCAGCCTGTGATCCACTCTATTCCTGAAAATTTATATGAAGCTGCTATGACACTGGGTGTGCCGGAGAGACAATTATGGAAACATGTCGATCTCCCACTGATAAGAAAGTCACTAGCCACTGCGGCGGTTTATGCTTTTGCAATTTCATTGGGAGAATTTGGGGCAACCTCATTTCTCACACGACCTGAGTATCCCACTTTGCCTATAGCCATCTTTCGTTATCTAAACCTCCCAGGAGGAGAGAATTACGGGAAGGCAATGGCGATGGCTACGATTTTACTGATTATCTGTGGAGGTGGGTTTTTCATAATAGAGCGTTTGCAAATCAAAGTGAAAGATGAAAACCAATAATTAAAAAATGTTAGAACTGAAGCATATCGAAAAAAATTACAATCGACTTCCACTGCTGAAAGATGTATCCTTTTCAGTTGGAAAAGATGAAACAGCGTGTATTTTAGGGCCATCTGGAGGAGGGAAAAGCACTCTTTTAAGGATAATCGCCGGATTAGAGGAACCAGCTGCGGGGCAGGTGTTATGGGATGGGAGTGAAATTTCCAAAGTCCCACCACATCTGAGGGAATTCGGGTTGATGTTCCAGGATTATGCCCTTTTTCCACACCTGAATGTGTTTGATAATATCGCGTTTGGGCTCCACTTGCATCATATAGAGGAAGATGAAATCAACAGGCGTGTGGATGAAGCACTTGAAATGGTAAGCTTGCAGCAGATTGCTAACCGATCAGTAACAGATCTCTCGGGTGGAGAAAAACAGCGTGTTGCATTTGCGCGTGCGTTGGCTCCAAAACCAAATTTGCTTATGCTGGATGAACCGATGGGATCTTTAGATCGTGCGCTTCGGGACCAATTGATCAAGGAACTTCACATGCTAATTAGTAAAATGGATATTCCGGTAATCTATGTTACTCACGACCAGGAGGAAGCTTTCTCTATAGCTGATCGAATATTGATTCTTAATGAAGGAAGGATTGTGCAATCCGGTAGTCCGCAATATATTTACATGAATCCGGAAGACATTTGGGTGGCGTCATTTTTCGGTTTAAATAATAAACTGGAAGGTAAAATCTATTCGATTAATCCTGTTATTGCCGAAACTGTGATTGGGAAGATCACTTTCTCATGCGGAAAAGGAAAGTTTTCTGTCGGGGAGGCGGTTGATTTAGTAATTCTCCCAACCGCATACAGTGTAAAAGAAAATGATGATGATTTAAACTATTTTGAGGGGCGAATTATAGATAATATCTTCAAGGGGAACAGTTTTACAATAAGGGTCGCGATTTTGGAATCAGCAGAATTTTCTTTCCAAATAATGACACCATATCCCAGGGGAAAAAATGTGGGATTTACTATTAATCCCGATTCTATTCTATGTTTCAAGAGAAAGAAATGAAAAATGAGGATCATAAAGAACGATCATTTGGGTAATTCTGTGTGGGAATATGACGGCAAGGTCATTGAACAGACAGCGTCTGTTTTATTGNTTGAGGCGCATTTCAATCGATCGGATCTGATATTTAATGGGATCTTTTTNAGGGAAGGTGACCGTTTTCTTGAATTGTATCCAATCGGGAAGTGGTTTAATATATTCGAGATCCATGATAAGGATAATAACGAAATAAAGGGATGGTACTGCAATATCACCAGACCTGCAAAATATAACGCCGAGAAAATATCTTACGATGACCTTGCTCTGGATTTACTTATTTATCCAGATAGGAAGATGCTGGTCCTGGATGAGGATGAATTCAGATCGCTTTCACTTGATCCAATAGAAACCTTGAATGCGAAAAAAGGATTGGAGCAATTGAAAGAGATGTTCTCGCGGCCGGAAGCATTCCGAATGCGGAATTACAAGCAGTTTATCTAATCCTGCGATGATCGTAAGTAGAAATGCCAGATTACCCAGGTGAAGAATAGTGCAACAACAATCATCACAACAATGGGAACAACGATTGATAAAATGGATAGGGTCGTTGAAGTGATATCCTCGGCAACACTCACTGGCACGTTAGCAGTTCCGCCAGTTGTTGCGGTTACCGCTGGGCGAACTACGGTTGATTTCGCCGCATGAACTCCTCCTGAGATAAGCAGGCCTAACCCAAGCGCAAGGATAGGATTTATATCCGTTACGACATTTGTACTGGCAGCAAAAGCAATTGCTCCCGCCGTGGGGCGGATGAAGGATTGGATGATGACATCATTAATGTGATTGATGACTGGAAATTTATCTACTAAGAACTCAATCAACGATAAGATAACCAATAAACCGATAATCCACCAGCTGGTTAGGGCATCCCATGGGGAACTAAGTGTGATCATGTCAGTGAAACGGGCCATTAGAGCAATGACCAATAAGGGGATATATGCATTTAAACCTGCGCTGGCGGAAAGGCCAAACGCCGAAAATATTCCTAGTAATGATTCCATAATTCCTCCAGATGGTTTTTGTACTCTAAAAGAGTATTCGATTTCGCAGGGCGATCAGTAAAAGAATCTGCGCCATTGCAGTGGAATAACCAGCTAAAATGTAAACTCCCATTGCTTTCCAGTTTGTGAATTGGTTTTCCTTTTTCAAAAAAATTACCCAGAAAATTGAGTATAACAGGGTGATTATAGATAGTACAGTAAAAATAGTAATATAAGCGGCAAACTGGAAGATCACAGGCCCGCTTAAGGATTATCAAACTTGAAAGTGCGGACAGTATTCCGTAGCCAATTATCTGAACAACACTTTCCAGGACAGGTGTTTTTTTACCCGATTTCCAGATTGAAAAATTGAAAAGAGTTACAAGAGCGGTGGACATAACCAAGCCCATCCCATAGCCAGTGATGAGACGGCTGAGGTTGCTGGACTGATAAAGAAATGGCTTATTAAGAAAATCGCTGATCAATGAATTTAGGCCATCACCAGCCCACAATAGAATAAGGATTGCTAAGAAGACAATGAATTTTGTCTTAGGTATGGCTGTTTTCTTCCCGGAAAGGAATGCGTACACTATACCGATAAAGGAACCAATATAAAGTCCCATGCAGCGTGCGCATACAGGGAATTGAATAGCTCCAACGCTAAATGAGTGGGATGGAATCTGGTGGCAAACCGAAGAGCCGAAAGACAAAGCTTTAGCATAGCATCCTGAAGGGGAATGCGATAGGAAATTCCAGGTAAGGAAAATTGCTGCGGCTAATAGAATTGCGAGGATGCCAAGTCTCTTTTTCTGTCTGATTTTTTCTATGATCATTATCAGAATATTATATATTGGGAAATTGAACAATTTACGGTAAAATAATAATAATCATAAGAATGTTCAATCGCTATCCTTATGGATGAGGAGGTGATGTCAACAATGTGTAGTAGTAAACACAGTGCTGCGGCATCCCTCTTCGGAATCCGATAACGGATGCCGCAGCCAAAAAGCAGGAACCGCCGTTAGGCGGTTCTCTGTTTAACGAGAGGGGAAATAACATTGTTCAGGGTGCAAAATATATTTTTAGCGGATCTAATTAATATTTCTATAAATGATTCATTTTTCACTTCGTAAGCAGATTTGGTATCTTATAGTTTGAGATTGTCTTTTTTGGAATGACAATTTCCTGAAATATCGTGTCTGTACCAAAATGACAATTAATTAAAGCGAATCTTTCTTTTCAGGTTGTGCCTAAATCACTCGATCGCTGATTAATATATTCTTTTTATTGCAGACCAGATCACATTCACTCAATGTAATTAGTAATAAGCTGTCTGAACAGTTGACAATAAAAGTGATTAATGATAAAGTACTTTATATCATAAAGTGCTAGGAGAAAAATAATGGTTGACAATGAATTGAAAGAGCTGGAGCGTAAAATCTTTCTGCAGTATTTTGAAGACGGTTTCTGGGATATGTATATCGGTTTGGTTTTGCTTGCATTTGGATTAGCTATTCTATTGGATATCGGTTCTTTAGCTGGTGTATTTGCACCCCTTGGAATCATATTCCTGCGGGGAGGAAAGAGTAAGATCACATACGCTCGAATTGGATATATTAAATTCAGGAATACAAACAAGAGGAATATTACTTCGATACTTGTGGGTGTACTTGTTTTCGGTTTATTGATCTTCTTTTTCTTATCAAACGGGCAAACACATCCGTTTACGGATTTCCTGAAAAACAATATGCTTCTTGTAATTGGAGCGATTTGGGGAGGGGCGCTGGCATTAGCTGCAGCATTCCTTAGTGTGAAACGATTTTTCCTCTACGCAGTGTTAGTTTTTATTGCTATTTCAATAAGTGATTTGGTCGGATCATTAGGTTTGAATCTTGTAATGGCTGGAATTGCCATAACAGTGATTGGATTGTTGGTGTTGGTCCAATTTATCCGCAAGTACCCAATCATTCCTGACAACGAGATATAACCCATGAGTGATGAGAATAAGCAAGTGAAATCTGATACTTATGATCAGATAGATCGCGTTATTCATGCGCCTGCACGTTTGTTTATCATGACGACTCTGTATGTGATTGAGGGGGGAGATATGGTCTTTCTGAAAAAACAAACAAATCTTAGCTGGGGAAATCTTTCTATCCAGGTGCGCCGCTTAGAGGAGGCAGGGTATGCGGTTATAAAAAAAGAGTTTGTGGAAAATAAACCACATACAGTTGTTAGTATGACCCCAGAAGGAAGAATTGCGTTTGAGACTTACCGTAAGCATATAAAGGATATTCTTCAATGATTTGTATAATATTCGCGGTCCGTACTCGTATTATGGCCAGATGACCAATTGGCAAACTCCTGATATAGTGGAGTAAAAAAGAAAATTGGAGATTAACATGGAAAAAAATCCTGTTGTCTTCTGGGAATTAGCCTGCCATGATATGGAAAAAACAGTTGAGTTCTTTAAAGAAGTCTTTGAATGGATGATTGAGTTTAGTGATCGGTTGGGTTTTTATGTCATCCCTGAAATCAATTCGCCGAATGAGGCATTGGATGGAGCGGTTTTTACTCTTAAGCGCGCAAAATTACCTTTCCTGACAGTATTTATAGAGGTTGAAGATATTGAAGCGAAAGCAAAATTGATTCCGGAGAAGGGTGGATTTATTGTTGACGAACCACCTGAGATCCCAAACGGGTCAAAGATGTGTTTGTTCAATGAACTATCTGAAGTCACATTCGCGATGTTGGAACCACAGTCCACACAAACTTCGAAATAAGAGGAGCCATAACATGAGAAATAATCACACTTTAATCATATTAACGGTTTGCTTATTAATCCTATCCTCATGTAATTTTAATAACAGCACTCAAATAGTGAATGGGGAAATTGATAAGACTAACAATGAAAATGTCCAAAATGGTGATTCTGAAAGTGTGCTTCCAAATAATCTAACCGCAGAATTTCAATCAGATTTGGAAAAATTGTACCAGGCTTCTGTTTATACGATTGATATGGAAATAGTTCTTGATGGTGCTGATATTCGATTGGAGGGCTCTGAAGAAGTCG